>Ga0302251_1000072_pt1 | contig 121839 bp, 109 predicted proteins | sample AAG_RA_Gln_MG_FD_193534 | JGI IMG/M metagenome (GOLD analysis project Ga0302251, IMG submission 193534) | Enriched activated sludge microbial communities from anaerobic digester in WTTP, New Holstein, Wisconsin, United States - AAG_RA_Gln | ecosystem: Engineered > Bioreactor > Anaerobic >... | reverse complement strand
GTTTGCCTCCGGCTTCCTTCAGATTCCACCTCACGATGGACACCCTTGCCTTCGGCTAACAGTTCCCACTGCAAAGCCTGTAACGGTCTTTCACCGTCTAGCCTGTGCACATGTCGGGCGCACTAAATCAGGCGCGGCCAGAACCTTCGTCCGGCCGCGCCGTACCGTCTGATTGATTGAGGTGACCTATATGCTGTTTATATGCTATCCAAAGTGCTCAACCTGTGCCAAAGCAAGAAAATGGCTTAACGACAACGGCTTTTCGTATGAGGAAAGAGATATAAGCACATCAAACCCCACAGCAGAAGAACTCTCATGCTGGCAGAAAGCCAGCGCGCTTCCCCTCAAGAGATTCTTCAATACGAGCGGAAACCGCTATAAAGAGCTTGGTCTCAAAAACAAGATACCTGAAATGAGCGAGGATGAACAGATACGAATTCTGGCATCGGACGGGATGCTCGTTAAGCGCCCGTTGCTGATTTGTGACGGGCTGGTTCTTGTAGGTTTCAGCCCAGACGAGTGGAAAACTAGACTGAAAGACTTAAAAAAACTATAAGGCATCTCATTTTACAAAAAGAGTAATCCGGCCGAAACTCCCCCCAAGCCCGCCATGGGTTACGACATCTTTTTTGCTCTTGCGGCTTGCGCTCAGGATGCCGTTTGCCAATGGTGTACGCTTATAATTATCGCCGCTATTTCATAGGTAACGAACCAACACAAACACCTTGACTTTACGCTAAATGTAAGCGAGAATTATTGATCCTTAAAACAGAACATAAGGCGCATCAACATGGGAGGAGAGACTTTTGAACAACAAAGACAGAGAAAAGATCCTTGAGCTTCTTGAGAAAAACGCCAGATACAGCGCAAAAGACATCGCCGTCATGCTCGGATTTGCAGAGGACGAGGTCCGCTCTGAAATAGAACGCATGGAAAAAGAGCATATAATTTGCGGATATCACGCGCTTGTCAACTGGGACAAGACGGACGACGAAAAGATTTCAGCGCTTATAGAGCTTAAGGTGACCCCGCAGAGGGGAAACGGCTTTGACAAAATAGCGGAAAAGATTTACCAATATCCGGAAGTGGAGTCGCTCTATCTCATGTCCGGGGGATACGACTTCACGGTCATACTTAAAAAAGCCACCATGAAGGAGATCGCTTCGTTCGTGTCATCAAAACTTGCCGTGATGGACGAGGTGCAGAGCACTGTTACGCATATCGTGCTCGTGCGCTACAAAGACCACGGCATCACGCTGGCCGGTATAAAAAAAGACATGAGGATGGTCGTAACACCATGAGAGACATGATATGCGACAAAATAAAGTGCGTAAAGCCTTCCGGCATACGCAGGCTCTTCGACATAGCCAACGAGATTCCCGACGTGATATCCCTCGGCGTGGGAGAGCCTGACTTCGACACCCCATGGCACATAAGAGAAGAAGGGATATACGCGCTGCAGAAGGGATACACGTTCTACACGTCAAATTCAGGACTGGCCGAGCTGCGTGATGAGATATGCCGCTTAGTTGAGCGCAAGTACGGCCTCAGGTATGACAGCTCTTCGGAAGTGATCATCACAATAGGCGGCAGTGAGGCTATAGACACGGCCCTGAGGGCTATAGTAAACCCCGGCGACGAGATCATCTGTCCTGAGCCATGTTTCGTGTCATATAAACCATGCATTATCCTGTCCGACGGTGTGCCCGTAACGATTGAGCTCAGCGCTGCCACAGATTTCAAGCTGAACCGCGGACAGTTGGAGGAGGCGATAACCGAAAAAACAAAAGCGCTCCTAATTTCGTACCCTAACAACCCGACAGGCGCGATAATGGAGCGAAAAGACCTTGAGGAGATCGCTGACGTGGCCATCAGCCATGATCTGTTAGTAATAAGCGATGAAATATACAGCGAGCTTTCCTACAACGGAGGACACAATAGTATAGCATCGCTTCCTGGTATGCGGGAGCGTACCGTGCTCATTAACGGTTTTTCTAAAGCCTATGCGATGACGGGATGGAGGCTTGGCTACGCGCTTGCTCCAGCCGGCATAATGGAATACATGCTTAAAATACATCAGTTCGCCATTATGTCAGCGCCGACCATAAGCCAGTACGCCGCGGTAGACGCGCTTAAAAACGGGGATAAGGACATAGAACAGATGAGGGCCGCATATGACCAGAGAAGGCGTTATCTCATGGAAGCTTTCCGTGAGATGGGATTGCCATGCTTTGAGCCGTATGGGGCATTCTACGCGTTCCCCGACATATCTGAGTTCGGCATGACGTCCGAGGACTTTGCGACTGAGCTGCTTAAAGCGCAAAAAGTAGCTGTAGTGCCAGGGTCAGCGTTCGGCGAATGCGGGGATAACTATGTCAGGATATCTTACGCATACTCTATAGACGAACTAAAAGAGGCCGTGAAACGCATAGCTTCGTTCATAGCTGATCTGCGCGCGTCAAAAAATGAAACGCGGCATCTACAGACGGCTATGCGCGTTCTTTAACACAAAACGTGCGGCGTCAGTCCCAAAGACCGGGCGCCGCACGTTTTAAGCTGCTTTTAAGACGCGCAAGCAGCTCAGCGCAAACTCAAGGAATTTTGAATTCAACTTCTTTCGACCCCATTATATTGCATGCAAGCTGGATACGCAGTTTAGTTCCAGATTTAAGACCTTTAAGTATTACGCTGTCGCTGAATCCTTCTGCCGAGTCCTGCTTCGTGTACTGTTTCATAACAAGCTGACTGTCGCCCTCAATGATGCTCATAACCAAGATGTAGTGTTTCGCAGGGTCATTCACACTGTGCAGCGCATTTACTGTCAATGTATCGCTCGATGCGTCCCACGAGACGGTTATCTCCTTGGGCGGGTGGGCGGCCGCAGGATTGCCTGCCAGAGCCAGAAACGACAAGATAGCAAGGATAGTAGCTGCCTTCTTCAACGTCATCACTCCCCTCAGGGATCATTGTAGCATGATACAATAAAAAACATGTGTTTTGCCGATCTGCGCTCTGCCCTGTTTATCACTTCACCGCAGCTTTCTACATAACCTCGGCTTCATACCCTGCGTCGCTTATAACAGCGACAAGTTCACTCGCTGAAAGCGGTGTGCTAACGATGACCTTTTTCGTCTCCAAGTCAAGCGATTTGACTGTGCCTACCGAGCTCTCTATGGCGTCTCGTATGCGCTTAGCGCAGTGCTCGCACATCATATCGGGAATAATCAGTATATACTCTGTCATGGTCTGTCCCTCCTGTCTATTTTCGCGCCGCGCCTGATATGCGCAGCGAATTGAGAATGACCGTAATCGAGCTTGCAGCCATCGCCAGTTCCGCTGCTATAGGGTGAAGGAGCCCCAGCATGGCAAGCGGGATAGCGATAACATTATATATGAACGAACCCAGAAGATTCTGCCGAATAACCCTCCATGTCTTGAAAGATATCTTTATGGCCGAGACTATTTTTGAGAGCCCGCCCTTCAGTATTACGATATCAGCGCTGTCCACGGCAAGATCCATGCCGCCGCCCATCGCCGCTCCGACATGCGCCCCCTTGAGGGCGGCCGCGTCGTTTATGCCGTCGCCTACCATAAGCACCTTTCTCCCCTGGCTCTGAGCTTTGTTTACCAAAGCCAGCTTGTCCTCCGGACGCACTTCCCAGCATACGTTCTCAATACCGACAGCGGACGCGACATCAAGAGCCGCTTCCATGCCGTCTCCCGTCGCCATCACCAAATCTATCCCCATAGCGATAAGCTCCCTCACTGCCTGGGGAGAGTCCTCCCTGATAGAGTCGGCTATAGAGAAAAAGCCGACAGGTTCGCCGTTTTTGCGTACTTCGGCTATGCTCCTTGAAAGCGCTGACATCGCGGTCCACCGAGCTCTTGACGAATGGGAAGGACGCCCTACGAACCACTCTGTATCACCCCAGACACCATACACACCCTCGCCAGGGACCTCCTTTATGCCGTCCGGCAAAGCCACTTCGCGTTTTCCTAAGGCTCTGACTATGGCAGACGCCATGGGATGCCCAGAGCTTGACTCAAGAGCATAAACGTATGGGACGGCCTCTTCGGGGAGACTCCATTCCACTACCGACGGCTCGCCCTTCGTAATTGTGCCGGTCTTATCAAGTATCGCGTAATCGACCTCGTGCAGCATCTGTATCGCTTCCGCATTGCGTATTATAAGCCCGCTGCGCGAAGCCTCCCCCGCGCTTACGACAAGCGCGAGAGGAATGGCCAGGCCCAAGGCGCACGGACAGGCGATCACAAGGGTAGCTACAAACGCGTAAACAGCCGCGCCTGCCGGGGACGAAGAAAAGGTGGGCCATGGCATCATCGCGACGATCGGGGCCACTATCGGCGACAGTTTGCCGTACGCAAAAAACCAGGCGGCCGCGCTTAAAAAAGCAAGAGCTATTACGGCCGGCACGAACTTAAGCGTAACCCTGTCCGCCAGCGCCTGAAGCGGTACTTTGCCGCCCTGCGCTTCCCGAACAAGCTCCAGCATTTTGAAAAGGAATGTATCTTCTCCTGCCTTCGTTGTGCGTATAGTCAGCACCCCGGACAAATTCATGGCGCCGCCTGTCACCGCTGAGCCGGCATCCTTGGTCACGGGCATCGATTCCCCTGTCAGCATAGACTCGTCGACTCCTGACAGTCCTTCCAGCACAACACCGTCAAGCGGGATCCGCTCCCCCGGGTTAACCCGTATAACAGTTTCCGGCTTGACTGCCTCCACAGGCACCATTAACTCTTGGCCCTCGGGCTCTATCACCCTTGCCTCACGAGGCTGAAGCGTCAATAGATTTTTCACCTGTTTCGCGGCTCTGTCGCGCAGTCTGGACTCTATATAGCGCCCAGTCAGATGCAGCATCAAAATCATCACGCCGATAGCGCCAAACGACGGTACTGTCATCCCTAAAACGTTCATGACGGAGGTGCTCCACGAGGCAACCGCGCTTATCGAAATTAGCGTATCCATGTTAGTGTGCCCGTGGGCAGCCGCTATCCAGGCTCCTCTCAGAGTCTTACGCCCGACCCAGAAGACAGCGGCTCCTCCTAATATAACCTCGGCGGCGCCATACCAGGCCATGCTTAAGCCAAAAAACATATCCGCAAACATCGCAGAACAGATAGGGACGCCCAAAAGCATTATGTGTACAAGGTTCCTTCTGGCCTCGGCATATCTTACCTCGTCTAGGTCGGCAGGCATATCTTTCAATATCCCATAGCCGGTTTTTTTGACCTCTGCTTCAAGCGCGTCGAACGTCACGCCCTTGTCCGCCATGACAAACACGCTCTCTGTCGCGAGGTTGACCGATGCATAGGATACGCCTGGGACACTACGAAGCGCGCGCTCAACCATACGTGCACATGTAACGCAAGTCATGCCTGTCACACGAAAGGACATCTTGTTTTCCGCTGCTTCCATCTCACAAGCCCCTTCATAGGTAATGTTGTAGGTAAAGCCCAAAAATCACACAGCTATCTTGCCTGAAATCAAAAGCCCGCTATAATATGTACGTTGGCCGGAGAGCTGTCCGAGCGGTCTATGGTGACTGACTTGAAATCAGTTGGGTGTCACAGCCCCAGGGGTTCGAATCCTCTGCTCTCCGCCATTTAGTGTGTTCTACGGCTCCGCGTTCAGCGGAGCCGCTTTCATTTCAGCCGTAATGATACAATTAGCATGCCGAGCGCGACAGGGATGTTTTGCTGATTTACCAAGCATCTTTATTCGGTAAAAAATATGATAAAATTCCAGAAACAGACACCAACGTTTAAGGAGGTGCACATGGCATGAAAAAGATCGCTGCGGCTCTTGCGATAATTTTTATATTGTCAGCGCCTGCATTTGCGGTATTCAGCTCCAAAGGGCAGATCCCAGGCGGCGAACCAGTTGAGTACAGAGGACTTAAGGTCACATCAGAAGGGGTAAACATAATCATCATTAACCGCGGTGATAAGGCAGTTAAATTCTCCGCGGCGCTTGCGTTTGTGGACAATAACAACAAAGAGGTCGGAGATGTGTTTATAGAGGAGATAACTCTTGCGCCGCAAGAGCAACGGCAGCTTACGAAGCTTTACCTGAAGGGCGACGAAAAACTGGCGAGGAAAGCCACCTCTCTTAAATGGACCATCTATTTCCTTGAGATATCACAATAATATAACGGCTTCAAACCAGCTGGGGCAAATGGTATCCGGACGGCAAACCGGGAGATCTGAGCGGTATGGTTTGCCGTCCGAACGCTGCTAAATCCCGGCCTCGCATTTTTTAAGCAGAGTCGTCCAGTTATCCTCTATATCTTTTTGGGCCTGCTCAACGAGGTCCGTACGCTCGCGGCCTTTTTTGAAAAGGTGCGAATATCTGCCCTGTGCTTGAAGGAATTTTTCTACATGCACAAACTCCTTTGGTTGGTACGAGATCACGTGTTTACCGGAAATAACCTCATATATGGGCCAAAATCGGCTGTCTGCCGCAAGTTTACATATTTTCATCTGGTCGCACGGCTCTATCTTCCAAAAAAGCGGACAAGGAGCCAGTATGTTCACAAAGGCCGGACCAGGCGTCTCCACGGCGCGCTTCACCTTCTTCATGACATCCATAGGATCAAACAAAGTGGTCTGGGCGACGTACGGTATATTGTGCGCCGCAACTATTTCGGTCAGATCCTTGGCCCGTTCAAGTTTACCGGCCGCCCTGCTGCCCGCCGGAGATGTCGTGGCATTGGCGTTGGCGGGGGTCGCGCTGCTTCTTTGGGCTCCGGTGTTCATATAACCCTGGTTGTTGTAGCAAATATATGTAAAATCGTGCCCGCGCTCAAGCGCGCCAGATAGCGACTGCAGCCCTATGTCGTAAGTGCCGCCGTCGCCGCCGAACGCAATAAACTTGATGTTCGGCTTTGCGAGGCCCTTTCTGCTGAGCACCTTATGCGCCGCTTCAATACCTGAGATGCCCGCTCCGGCGTTCTCGAAGGCGATATGCATGAATGGTACGCGCCAGGCGCTGTAAGGGTATACTGTCGTGGATACCTCCATGCAGCCTGTAGCAAACACGATCACCACCGGGTCGTCTATCGCCATAAGCGCCTGCCTCGCCGCTGTCGGCGCGCCGCACCCAGGGCACATCCTGTGCCCCTCGGTCAGGGGGTTCTGTCTCTTAGTAAGATCCTTAAGGTTTATCACAGACATCTTAGCCCTCCTTATCAAGAAGCCCTATGTATCTGACTTTGCCGTAATCTCCGTTCGCAAGCTTGCGGAATACATCTTCCGCGTCCTTAGGATAAAAATCACGTCCACCAAGGCCGAATATATACTCCTGCACGGGCACGCGCTTATTGAGTCCATAGAGCGCGGATTTGACCTCGGAAGCAAGAGGGGCCGTACCGCCTATGCTTGCGCTTCTGTCCAGTACCGCGACACCAAGCTTTCCCTGAACGGCCCTCGCTATATCCTCGCCGGGGAAGGGCCTGAAGAATCTAACCCTGAGACAGCCGACTTTCAAACCATCATCCCTCATTTCGTCCACCACGTCCTTTACCACACCGGAAGCTGACGACATGACTATGATGAGATAATCGGCATCCTCGGCCATATACTCCTCAACTGCCGGATAGCTGCGATCCGTATATGTCCTGAACTCTTCTGACAGCTCCTTATATACGCGCGGGACATTGTTCATGCCTTCCATCTGATTTCTCTTTATTTCAAAATAATATTCCGACATAGTGAAAGAACCGTACGACACAGGGAAATCGACGTTAAGAAGAGGAAAGTCGGGACGCCTCTCTCCCACGAAAGACCTCACTGCCTCGTCGGAGAGTATTTCCACGGGCTCGTAGCAGTGGCTCGTGATGAATCCGTCCTGACACACGAACACCGGGGTCAAAACATCCTTGTGCTCCGCTAGCCTAACTGCCATTATCGCGGTATCGTACACTTCCTGCGCGTCCTCACAGTATATCTGTATCCATCCGGAATCACGCTCAGGCATGCTGTCCGAATGGTCGCAGTGTATGTTGACAGGAGCGCCCAAACACCTGTTGACAAGCCCGAACACTATCGGAGCACGAAATGCGGCGGCTATGGGAAATATTTCATGCATCAGCGCCACTCCGTTGGCGCTCGACGCAGTCATAACCCTGGCGCCTGCCACAGAGGCCCCTACACAGGCAGTTATTGCCGAATGCTCGCTTTCAACCGCCACATATTCGGAATCAACCATTCCGTTAGCGACAAACTCCGCGAACTTAACAGGGATTTCAGTAGAGGGGGTTATGGGATAAGCGGCAACCACATCGGGATTTATCTGCCTCATCGCTTCAGCGAACGCGAGATTGCCGGACGTCATCTCCTTATGTCTATCCGACATGATCCGCCACCCCCCCGGGATGTTCGCCATGACGCGCTCCCTCTGAAGGAAAATCTGACTCAGGATGCATTGACACGGCTTTCACAGGGCAGACTTCCGCGCAAATACCGCATCCTTTGCAGAAAAAGAGATCCACGCCACTAACGTTGCCGTCGGACGTAGTTTTAATCGACATATCAGGGCACTGTACCCAACATTTCAGACAGGATATGCACACATTCAAATCGATAACAGGACGCATGCTCCTCCAAAGGCCGGTCTCAACCTCAAGGGCAGAAGCGCCCCACGCAACGGTAGCCGGGGGCACGTCCTGCCAGCATTCGGGCCCGCTCATGCCAGCACGGCCTCTTCGCGGCCGCGCAGTATGGCGCGGCGATTAGCTTCAAGGACCTCGGCCGGCAGATTCCTCATCTTTTTTGTAAAGTGATCTGCGAACACGTCGATGGACACATCTGTGAAAACATGCGACAGCGCTCCCAAGATAGGCGCGTTGGGTCTGTTCTGCCCAAGCTCTTCCAAAGTTATCTTCGTGGCATCTACGACGAGAACCCTGGCGTCTTTTGAGAGATGCAGATGGCGTCTGACAGACATCGCGTCCTCCGCCGTATTTACTATATAGACAGCGTCATTTGCGCATCCCTCGTTAGCATCTCCGCTCTTAAGCATACTGGGATCGACTACGACGACTATGTTAGGATTTGTCACCCCGCAGCGGCGTCTTATAGGGCTGTCTGAAACCCTGTTATATGCTTTCATGGGAGCGCCCTGGCGTTCTGCCCCATATTCAGGGAACGCCTGCACATGTTTTCCGCTCTCAAAAAGCACATCGGCCAGTATCGCGGAAGCGCTTTTCGCCCCCTGGCCTCCTCTGCCGTGCCATCTTACCTCTATCGTGCCATTCCCCTTATTCCGCATCATAATTCCTCCTTAAAGTTATAAAACTAAAAAAGGAGCCCTTCACTTTAAATGAAGGGCTCCTTTACTCGCTTTGACAAACAGCGCTACGCGCCGATCCTGCGAGGAGGAGCCGCGTTAATAATTATTATAATGATGTTCTGGTTCATCTTAAATAACATTACATTTCCTCCCTCTCCGCTGGATTTTGCAGGTATGATATCACCCATGGCCTTCTATGTCAAACATGAGTTTTTAAAAAAACTTGTGCCAGCAAGCCGACTTTATCTCTATTGACAAATTCAAAATTTCATACATAATACTGCAGTTGTAGTATTTTCTACAATGGGCTGCCATAAAGCCCTATCACACGGCTTAAATAAGCCTTCGCTGTTGCATAAAAAGCCCTTCCGACAATCGCGGCTTACCGTAGTGTCTCACTGGGGAGTTTTACGATCGCCTTACTCTGGTTGCGCCATGCGTAGGGATTTCATGCAGCGGCGTAAACAGGGAAAGCCCGCCCGGCCTTCGTACCGCGCATTAAAATGTGTGGGCAGGAGACAGTGCGGGAATCTAAGGAGGTAATTGTATAATGACACAGGAAACATCGGTAAAATTCTCGGATTTTAACCTGCGGCCAGAGCTTCTGGACGCTCTCAGACACAAAGGTTTTGAATCGCCAATGCCGGTACAGGTTAAGGTCCTTGAGGACGAATCCCTGATCGAAAGCGACATGATAGTTCAGGCAAAAACCGGATCAGGCAAGACTCTTGCGTTTGCACTTCCGCTTATCAACAATATGGACACTTCGCTGCGGGAACCGCAGATAATAGTGCTCTCGCCGACCCGTGAGCTCGCGCAGCAGACCGCGCGCGAATTCGCGTGGGTTGGGGCCGGTTGCGGCGTTCGCGTAGCCACCTTGGTAGGCGGGCTTGACATGGAACGTCAGGTACGCGCGCTGCGCGACGGCGCCAACGTAATCGTCGGAACGCCCGGAAGGATACTTGACCACATACGCAGGGGGACGTTGCGCGGGGAATCCATCCACAGTGTGGTCCTCGATGAAGGCGACCATATGCTGGACATGGGTTTCAAAGAAGAGATGGAGGCTATCCTTGAAGCGATACCGCACGCGGAGAGGACGTGGCTTTTTTCAGCCACAATGCCCGCTGAGATAATGTCTCTTGCGAGACAGTACCTTGACGCGCCCAAGAAAATCTCGTTAGTATCGGACATTACAATGCACGAGGACATAGCGCAGAAAGCTTATATAATCCCATCGCGCAAAAGGTTTGAGGGGCTTACAAACGTCCTCATATGGGAGGACCCAAGCAGAGCGCTTTTGTTCTGCGGCACGAAGGCGGAGACGCAGGATATATCAGACAAACTTTGCGACATAGGCTTCAAGGCAACGGCCATACACGGCGACATGAGCCAAAGGGAGAGGAACAACGCTTTAAGCGCGCTGCGCGGCGGACGCGTGGCAATCTTGGTCGCGACTGATGTAGCCGCGCGCGGGCTTGATATCGATGCAGTCAGCCATGTTATACAGTTTGGTCTTCCGCAAAACTTGGAGGCCTTCGTCCATCGCAGCGGGCGCACGGGGCGCGCCGGGCATGAGGGCAGCAACATGCTGCTTCTCACGGCACGCGAGGCCAAACAGTTCAAGTCTATGATATTAAGCGCCGGCTCAAAGATGAAAATGGAATGGATACCCGCTCCGGATGCGTCTATCATAGAAGGCCAGTCACGGATTCGTTTCGAGAAGACGATCCTTGAACATGCGCTTGAGTCAGACGAATTCCAGCCTTGGGCGGAGGATATACTGACAAGGGACGAGGCTGCTATGCTCGTTTCTGGGCTGCTGGCAAGGGCTTACGGAGACCAACCGTCAGGATACAGTATTAAAGATGACGTTGAAATTGAGATGAACAGGGAAAAGGGACAAAAAGAGGGATATCAGGGTGCGTCCCGCCAGAACGGCGACAAAAAGGGAGATTTCAGACATCCCGACATGGCCGGAGGTTTGGCTATACAGTTTGCGGCAGGACGTGCTGATGGCTGGGAAGTCGGCCCGCTTTTAGGCATGGTTTGCCGCTGCATAGGGGTAGCCCGCGAGGATGTAGGCAACATAAAGCTAAGGGACCACAGCGTCACAGTCGAGCTCTCGGCAAGAGGCGCCTCTCTGTGGGAAGCGCGCAAGGACCGTCTCGCGCGAGAGGGGCTCAGCTCTTCGTCAATACGCAAAATAGAGGCCAGAAGAGACGGACGCAGGGAAACAGCCGGATCATCGCGCTTTGACGGAAAAACTCAGCACAAAGAGCGTGACTACAAAAACGAAGCTTTCCGTGATAAAAACGCCGATCGCGCCAAAAGACGCCGCTTCGTAAAATAGTCACTCAAAGCAACTGAGACGCAGCTGTCAGCGGCCTCCTTTTTAAGGAGGCCGCTTTTTAAATTTAAAACCGAAACGAATTTATGATATACTCTTTAGTCATCACTGGCTTAGTAAAGTTACTCAAAGGGGCTGATTGCAATGAACGCTATCGCGCTTGTCGGTTGCGGCAACGTGGGGACCGCGCTGCTTGAGCTGCTGCACGAAAAACGCAGCATGCTGGATAAGAAATACGGATTCAAATACAAGGTAACGCTAGTAACTGATCTTATGAAGGGCACAGTCATGGACACGAATGGTCTTGATCTTGAACAAGTGCTTGGCGCACTGCACAATGAGAGATCCTTTTCTAAGCTGCCGCAATCCGTCACAGGCTCATTTTCTGACCTCCTGGACGATTCGGAGGCCACCATGCTGGCAGAAGCGACGCCAACAGACTTAAAGACGGGGGAACCCGGGCTCACCCACATAAAAACAGCTCTTTCGAGAGGAATCAGCGTAACAACGAGCAACAAGGGCCCGATATCCATCGCTTACGACGAGCTTCACAAGCTTGCGAGGGAGTGCGGAGCAAAGCTAGCCTACGAGGGGGTTGTAATGAGCGGCACGCCTCTTATACAAATGGTACGCAATGGGATGGCCGGCTGCGATGTAATTAAGATCGAAGGCATACTCAATGGCACGACGAACTTCATCCTCACTAAAATGCACAACAGCAACGCAACATACGCGGAGGCCCTTGAGGAGGCCACGTCTCTTGGCTACGCCGAGGCGGACCCATCGGGCGACGTCGAAGGATTTGACGCGGCTGTAAAGGTTTCGATACTTGCAAGGATCTTCTTCGACAAGAACATCCCGGTATCAGACGTGGATCGTGCCGGCATAACACATGTGACACCAGAGAAAATTAACGACGCTAAGAATAACGGCTACGTTGTCAAACTTATAGCCGGCATTGAGAAAGGGGCTTTCGGTGTTCATGCTTACGTGAAACCTAAGGAGATACCCTCATCGCACCCTCTGGCATCGATATGCGGCGCAACCAACGCGGTAACCATAACCACCGACAACCTCGGAGAAGTCACGCTCATAGGCCCGGGCGCCGGCAGGCGTGAAACAGGCCAGGCGCTTCTGTCAGACCTCATATCCATGGCACGCTAGGGGCAAGGCGCGTCCGTTACCTTAAGAAAACAGAAGCGGGCCGAGTGAAATCGCGGCCCGCTTGTTCATTGACGTTAAGACAGGCGATCTGCCCGTCCGCCTCTCACTTACCTCTTAAGCTCGCCGCTCTTCAGCTTGGCGTCAAAATCGCTCACAAGGCGTCTAAGTTCCTTAGACAGCAAGAGAAGGCCGATAAGGTTGGGGATGGCCATGAGACCGTTAAGCGTATCGGCAAGATCCCAAAGGTTGACAAGCACCTCGGCCCCTCCCCATCCGCCTAGGATCACGAGGACTATCCATAAGACCTTAAACGGCTTTATCATCGACGTACCGCCGCAAAGGTAGACCAGGGCCGTCTCGCCGTACCAGTACCAGCCGAGTATGGTTGAAAACGCAAACAGAGAGAGGGACAGAGAAAGTATCATTGCGCCTACTCCGCCCAATGTCGACGAGAAAGCGGTAAGCGAAAGCTGAGCTCCTGTCAGCGTAGGCTCTCCCGTCAGGACACCTGTGGTAAGTATCGTGACAGCGGTCAAAGTGCAGATAACGATAGTGTCCATGAAAACCTCAAACAGCCCGTAAAGCCCCTGGCGAACCGGATGATCGACTCTTGCTGTGCAGTGAACCATAGGAGCCGAGCCAAGGCCCGCTTCGTTTGAGAACACACCGCGCGCTATGCCGCGCGTGATTGCCGTCTTGACTCCCCACCCGGCAAGTGCTCCGGGAAGGGCCATGGGGTCTCCGAACGCCCCCTGTATGGCTTGGTTAATGGCGCCAGGAAGAGCTCCCGCATGCTGGAAAATCACAACCAGCGCGCCAATAATGTAGAAAATCGCCATGAACGGCACAAGATAAACAGTGACGGTTGCGATACTGGTGATGCCGCCCCATATAACGAGGCCGGTAAGGATAGCCAGGACTACGGCCGTGTAGATGTGCGGGATATTAAACGCAAGGGCTATACCCTCAGTCGTAGAGTTGGACTGCACCATGTTGCCGATTCCAAAAGACGCGAGGAACGCAAACAGCGCGAACAAAACGGCCAGCCACTTCATGCCGAGCGCGTTCTCCAGGATGTACATCGTGCCTCCACGGAACTCTCCGGACTCGTCCCTCTCCCTGTAGCGGACGGCCAGCGTGACTTCGCAGAACTTTGTCGTCATTCCGAAAAAAGCAGATATAAGCATCCACACGAGCGCACCGGGACCTCCGAGATGGAGGGCTGTGGCTACTCCGGCTATGTTGCCGGTCCCAACAGTTGCCGCAAGGGCCGTAGCCATGGCAGCGAACGAGGATATCCTCCCCTCTTCGCCGCTCTTCTGCCTTATCTTTCCAAGTACCTCATGGAACATGAACACGAAATAGCGGATCTGCGGAAAACCAAGGTAAAAAGTGAGCCAAACTCCGGTTCCTACGAGCAGCGTCAGCATCCATGGCCCCCATACTATGCCATTGACGATTCCGTTCACCTTCCAAATTGTCTCCATACAACGATCCCCCCTGTGAAGTATGAATTATTAAGCAAAAACGGTAAAGCTGGCACACAACGGACATCACTACAAAGAAATGCTATCACTATGAAATGAATTTGTCCACTATTTCTGCAATTGACAAAATTGCAATAATAGTAAACGTTTGAGAACCGCCAACCGAATTGCCGCCTCTATTTGCGGATGAGATTGATGAGATTTCGCGTTCTCACCTCCTTTTGTGTTGCAAAATACTTATCCCAGCGAAACAAATGACGGCGCGCATATATCTCTGCCGTCAAAAATGCGCGCCGTCAAGGCTATAGACGACTGCAAGCCGTTCTATCGTACCGGCACTATCTCAAGCCAATATCCGTCAGGATCCTCAATGAAATATATGCCCATCGCTTCGTTCTCAAAGCATATGCAGCCCATCTCGCTGTGAAGTTTATGGACAGCATTGAAATCATCGGCAGTAAACGCAAGATGGAATTCGCTTTCTCCAAGATCGTAAGGTTTTTTTCTGTCGTGCAGCCATGTCAGTTCAAGCTCGAAACTGGTCCTGCCGTCTCCAAGGTAGACAAGGGTAAAGCCGTCTCCCACTTTTCTCCGTACCTCTTTAAGGCCTAGAGCCCTGTCGTAAAAATCCATGCTCTTTTTAAGGTCGAGCACATTAAAATTAAAATGCGCAAATCTAATGTCCATCCTTTAAGATACACTCCCTTCGTTTATCGCCCGAGATAGAGCCGCCGTACTGAAACCCGCTTGGGTATTCCATAAATAAATGCCGCTATTCTGTGCTTTGACCCCGGCCTTCAGGCCCGCTTCGCCCCTTTCGAAGCAAACGTTCAAGCTCATCGCAGAGCTTTTTTACCGTCAGAAATGCCTCGCTGCATTCAGCTTCGTCTATCGACGATAAAGCTTCAAGCTCCCATTTATGAAGCTCATGAACAAGCTTTTTGGCGAGTGCCTCTCCCTCGGGGGTGAACCTTATCACTTTCCTGCGCCTGTCCGTGACATGAGGGAAACGCGCAATAAACCCACGCTTCTCAAGCCAATCAAGAGTGGTGGTCATAGTCTGGCGCGGAATGCCCAAGTAATCCGCTATTTCTGCCGGTTCGACGCCGTCCGGCCGTATGCACATCTCTTCCATCAAGGTCATGACGTTGGTCGATACGCCGTGCTTCTGCGCCCATTCCGAATATACCTGGTCATACCTCCTCCAAAGGTCAGAGAGCCTGAGTAATCTTTGTAAATGCGAGCCGGTTATCCTCTCCATATCAACTACGACCTCCGCCATGCGTCGATTTCAGGCAAAAGCAGCCCACCCTGGGATTCCCTGCTCCACAATAGCACAAAAACGGCGCATAACGCAATATTTGCAAACGTCATGGCGAGCCAGACACCGTCAAGTCCAAAAAACAGCGGCAGTACCCACAAAAAAAGCGGCAGCAGAACAAATGGATCCCCATAGGTTAGAATTGACGCGCTGCGGAGTTTTCCGATGGCCTGGAAGTAAGAAGCCCCTACTTTTGCGGTCCCGAGGAAGGGAAACATAAACACAGACATTTTCAATCCTCTGGCGGCAATTGCTGCGGCTTCGCCCTCCATCGAGAAAAAATTCGGCACCGACGCGCAAGAAAAATAAATGAACAGTGAGCACACGATCCCTAAAGCGATAGCTGAAATGAACCCTATGCGCGCTGTTATTTTCCTGCGCGCGTATAACGCGGCCCCATGGTAAAAACTTATAAGCGGCTGTATCCCCTCCGCTATCCCCTCTTCAAGCATTATCCCAACAGGCACTATATATCCTATCACAGCGTACGCGGCCACCCCGATGTCGCCGCCATACGCGAGCGCCTGCCAATTGTGCATCACCATCGTCACAGCCGAAGCTATCTGCACCCCAAACGGCGACATGCCCATGGATATCACTCTCAGACAAAGCGGGGGGGAAAGCCTTTCAATACAGGATTTTTTGAACCTGACGTTTGACTTGCCACAGACGAAGTGTAATGAGAGCAGAACTGCCGTCAGCATCTGTGAAATGACGGTAGCCCATGCGGCGCCCGCTATGCCGTACGGAAACGCTATGACCCACAGCCAATCAAGCGCTATGTTCAGAAGAAACCCCATAACCATGATATACATAGCCTTTCTTGGAGAACCCGAATTGCGCACCGCCCCAAGCATCCCCATAGTGATTACCTGCGCTGGTGAACCTAAAAAAAGAATCTTTGCGTACAGAAATGACATAGCGGCCACATCGGAAGACACGGCGTAAAGCGACAGCAGCGGCCTGCTGACGGACGTAAACACAACGACGGTTATGAACGACGCGCCTATCATCAGAAGGACCATCGAGCCCAATATACGCTCGGCCAATTTTTTACGCTTGCGGCCAAGGCTCATAGACATAAGCGCACCTCCGCCTACGCCTATGCCAGAGCCAACGGCGGTTACAAAAACAGTAAACGGGAAAGCCAGCCCCACGGCGGCAAGCCCATGCTCCCCCACACCCATCCCGATAAAAAAACCGTCGACAATCGTATATATGCCGCTTAGAAGCTGCGACCCCACGGACGGTATGACAAAGACGGAGAATAGTCTGATTAACTGCCTATAATCTGCAGCGCGGAACATTTTTAAAACCCCCAGATATCTGATATAAGATAATCTAATTACGTATTATAATATCACGGATTATTTTTCAAATCAAGCTATACAAAAGATTTACGTACTTAAGTCGATTGTCAACTCCGGCAAACGGTGATACCCTGCGGATATACAATTTTGAGGGATGTGCGATGGAACAGGAAATTTCGATGATAAGCGCCAACGAATCGCAATTTAAGAAAATGACAAGGACTCCGATCCCCAGGCTCATTTTCACCCTTGCGATTCCCACTATAATGAGCATGCTGATAAGCGCCATTTACAATACGGCTGATACTTTCTTTGTCTCGAGGCTTGGTACCAGCGCAAGCGGCGCCGTTGGCATCGTATTCTCGCTGATGGCCATATTTCAGGCGATAGGCTTTACCCTGGGTAACGGAGCAGGAAGCCTGATATCAAGGAAACTGGGCGCGCGCGACGTGGTTACAGCCAGCAGATACGCGTCGACGTCGTTTTTCGCCGCCATCGGCGTCGGAAGTGTGTTTTGCCTTCTTGGGCTTATTTTCATTGATAAGCTTATGATGGCTTTGGGTTCAACTCCGACTATACTCCCGTTTTCTCGAAGCTATGCGAGGTATATACTCCTCGGAGCACCTATAATGTGCGCGTCGTTCGTGATGAACAATATACTGCGCTCCGAGGGAAGGGCCGCCTTCGCCATGGTAGGGCTGGTATCGGGAGGCGTGCTGAACATAATCCTAGACCCTATCTTCATTTTTACGATGGGGCTTGGCATATCAGGAGCCGCGATAGCTACCCTTATAAGCCAATGTCTAAGCTTCTTCCTCCTCTGCTCGTTCTTCTATAGGGGAAAGAGCGTCATACGCATAAGCGTCAGCAATATATCCAAAAACGCACGCGAATATCTTCAGATACTGTCGTTAGGCTGCCCGTCTTTGTGCCGTCAGGGGCTTGCGAGCATCGCGACCGTCGCGCTCAACGTAAGCGCGGCCGCTTACGGCGACGCCGCGATCGCCGCCATGTCCATAGTGGGGCGCATATTTATGTTCATTCTGTCCGTGATACTTGGCATAGGCCAGGGTTTCGTCCCTGTGGCCGGATATAATTACGGAGCAAAAAAATACATCCGCGTAAAACAGGCGTATTGGTTTACTGTCAAGGCAGGACTCTGTATAAGCGGACTTTTGGCGATTGCCGGGATGATCTTCGCGCCAACACTGATAGCGGTGTTCCTGAATGACAGTGAGGCGATAAAGATAGGCACTGTCGCAATTCGCATGCAGTGCGCGGCGCTTTTGCTGCATCCGATGTTCGTCTACACAAACATGCTTATGCAGGCCACCGGGCACGCCATCAGCTCAACGTTCCTTGCGTGCAACCGTCAGGGGATCTATTTTCTGCCGCTTATAATGACGCTTCCCGATATGTTTGGGCTGACAGGCATACAGATGACTCAGCCTGTCGCCGATATACTGAGCTTTTTCACCTGCCTCCCGTTTCTATACATGTTTATGACAAAACTCAACGAGAGGATCAGGTTTTTACCCTAAAAACGGGCTTATCGCGATATCTTGAAAACTAAAAAGGAGATGGTCATATGAAAGATTTCCATGATCTTGTAGCTCGGCGTCAAAGCTGCCGTAACTACGACGAAAGGCAGGTAACAAAAGAGGACTTGCTAAAATGCCTCGACGCGGCCCGCATGGCACCTTCGGCGTGCAACAGCCAGCCGTGGCATTTCGTCGCTGTAACCGAGCCTAAAACGAAGGAAAAACTTGCCAAGCTCTTGCAAATAATAGGCGGCAATAAATTCGCTGAAAAAGCACCCGTGCTCGTGGCTGTATGTGAAGAGCCATGTCCCAAACTCATGCAGCGAGTGCTCGAGAAGTGGGACTGCAAGCATTTCGCCCACGGAGACATAGGCATAGCCGTGGCGCACTTTGTGCTTGAGGCCGCAGACATAGGCCTCGCAACCTGCATCATGGGAACATTCGATGAAAAAGACGTAAAAGAGCTGCTTGGAATACCTGAGGATCAGACCGTGCGTGCCGTCATCGCGCTCGGATATGCGGCAGACGACATCATCCGCGAAAAAAGCCGCAAACCCATGCACGAGATAGCAACGTTCATAGAATAAGAAACCATAGATAATAACTCAAGGCAAAAAGAGAGTCTCGCGGCTTTGCGCAACGCAAAGCCGCGAGACTCTCTTTTAATCAAAGGTTATCCCAGTATCGCCTTCAGGTCCTCTTCCGCTGTCCCTATGGGTTTTATGCCGAAATTATCCGCGAGCACGCCAAGAACCGCTGGCCCGACAAAGGCGGGAAGGCTGGGGCCAAGCCTTATATTCTTTATGCCAAGGTACAGCAAGGTAAGGAGTATGCAGACAGCTTTCTGTTCATACCACGAGAGTATAATAGACAGAGGCAATCCGTTCACATCCGTCTTGAACACATCCGCAAGCGCGGACGCTATCCTTATCGCGGAATAGGCGTCATTGCACTGCCCGCAGTCGAGCAGGCGAGGAATACCCTCTATATCGCCGAACTCCATCTTGTTGAAGCGGTACTTTCCGCAGGCCAATGTCAGAATTACAGTGTCCTTAGGAGCCTTATCCGCAAATTCCGTGTAATAATTGCGTCCCGGCTTGGCACCGTCACAGCCTCCGACCAGGAAGAAGTGACGTATTTTGCCTCTCTTGACAAGATCCACTACCTTCTCGGCGGCGCCGAGCACAGAGTTTCTCGCAAAGCCTATCATTATCCTTTTTTCTGGCGCATCCTCGGCGAAGCCGGGGGCATCCAAAGCAGCCTCTATAACAGGCGCGAAATTCCTGTCCCCGATATGCACCACGCCGGGCCACTGCACAAGCCCGCATGTGAATATGCGGCCCTTATAGCTGTCCTTTGGCCTTTGGATGCAGTTGGTCGTCATCAGTATGGCGCCTGGGAACTGATCGAACTCTTTCTGCTGGTCCTGCCATGCCCCGCCATAGTTTCCCACGAGATGCGGGTACTTTTTGAGGCCGGGGTATGCGTTGCACGGCAGCATTTCACCGTGGGTATACACATTTATACCCTTGCCCTCTGTCTGCTTGAGCAGGGCTTCAAGATCGGCCAGGTCATGTCCGGATACGAGTATCGCCTTTCCTTTAACCGGCGTTACCCTGACCATAGTCGGTTCAGGATGGCCGTATGTACCGGTGTTCCCCGCGTCGAGCAGTTCCATTACACGGAGGTTGACTTCCCCTATCTTAAGATTGAGCGCAAGCATCGAGTCTACAGTGATATCCTCTTCAAGCAGCTGAGAAAGGGCTTCCAGGAAAAACCTGTCGACGTCCTTGTCAGTCTGTCCCAATATCCTTGCATGGTCCGCGTATGCCGCCATCCCCTTAAGTCCATAGACAGCCAGCCACTTCAATCCGCCCAAGTCTGCGCCGTATTTGTCTATATCAGCCTGCGGGGACAACGCCTCTCCTTCAGCCTCAAGCTTGTCAAGGGACTCTCCGTTTGAATCGCATCCGCAGGAGCAAGAGCCGGAAAGAGCCTTTCTTTTCTTTCTCGTGGACCTTACCATGTCAGCTATAGTCTCCGCGTCAAAGTTAACGTTAGTAACAGTGCTAAATAAATTCTCCGTAACCGTTCTCGCGGCTTCATTAATATCAGCTCCATGAGCCAAAGCGGCCTTCGCAAAAAGCATCGTCTCATGCACTAACAAATCCTGAAGCACAGCCGTCTTCGGATCTTTGCCGCAAACCCCCGCCACAGTACAGCCCGTGCCTTTGGCAGTCTGTTCACACTGGTAACAAAACATCGCTGTCACTCTCCTTTTCAGCCGTATATCCGGCATGTTTATTTTAAATCTAATGCCCCGCAAAAAATCGCACACTTCATCAGTTGGGGAATATCTGCCTCACCTCAAGCATTTTTCCGTTCAGCGCCAGCTTGACCAGCTTTAAAGACACAGCGGCATCCGCTTTTTGCACGGCTTCCTCCACAAGCCGTACTAGCCCGCCGCAGCATGGCACCTCCATATACGCGACGTCTATCTCCTTTATTCCGTTGAGCTTAATGATCTTAGTAAGTTTTTCTATGTACGGCTCTACATCGTCAAGCTTAGGGCACCCCACCAGGCAGATCTTGCCCAGAAGCAGGTCTTTATGGAAATTTGGACACGCAAACGCCGTGCAGTCCGCAGCTATAAGGAGTTTTGCGCCTTCAAGGTACGGGGCCTGTACTGGGACGAGAGAGAGTTGTACCGGCCAGTTTCGGAGCTCTGGCTCTTGCATGCATGAAGTCTTTTCCTCTTTCTGTACCGGCTTGTCCGCTTTAAGTTCCCTCGCCATAGTTCCGGGGCACCCGCAGGGAAGCTTTTCGCTCCCTACCTTCTTTTCCGCTGCCGTCATTCTTGCCTTCACCGCGGCTTCGTCATAATAAGAAGCCTCTCGCATTTCAAATGATATAGCCCCGCGCGGGCATTCGCCAATGCAATCCCCAAGCCCGTCGCAGTAACTGTCGCTTATCAGCCTCGCCTTGCCGTCCTCAATAGCTATAGCGCCTTCGTGACACGCATTTGCGCAAATACCGCATCCGTCGCACTTGCTCTCATCTATCTTGATTATTTTCCTCAAAGCCTTTCTCCTTTCACACCCGCATCTATAAAATCCGCTAAACTTCTGCCGGACAGCCAATCGCCTGCATCTCGCACAAGGCCGCATAAAAAACCCTGGAATATACATGATCCGTATACACAGCTACTGCGGCCGAAAACACATTTCGGCGTCTCTATCGGGCCCTCTATACATTCCACTATCTCAAGGAAAGATATCTCCTCCGGACTCCTTCCAAGCACTGCGCCCCCTCCGGGCCCCCTTGTGGTGTCCAAAAGCCCGGCATGAGAGAGCTTCATGATGACTTTCGCGAGATGAGACTCCGACACAGAGAGCTTTGAGGCCATATCCTTCACCGACATCCTCTCGCCGCCGTTCTCGGCGATCAAGACCATGCAGTGGAGCGCAATATACGTTGCTTCGCTGAAACTGGCGATCTTTGCCATAACTCTCATCTCCGATAATTAAGGTATTAAAGTACCTTAATTCTTTATTTATGATAAAACAACTCCTGCTATCCGCATCCGTAAAAATACTTAACCGTCTGTGCGTCAATTAATATTCACAAAAGGCCCGTGGAATATTAAAAGTAGCCTCTCGCCGTCCGTTAGGACAATATCTCTCTTATGCACGCGTCTGCCAGCGCGTCAAGGCTTGAAATATTTTTCTCAAACGGCAGCCGGGATGCTTCGTATGCCAGAGGAAGCTCCGTACAAGCCGTGATTATCGGTATATCCTCGATCCTCCAAAGCGCCTCCGCCGCGAATTCGAATACTTCGGCGGCATGTTTTAAATCACCGGCCTTTACGAACTTGATAGCCTCCTGCATACGCCACCGCACATCCTCAGGCGGAAGCAGGAGCCTATAACCCATTTTTTCAGCCTCAGCTTGATATATGCCCACTTTAGCCGTTCCGATCGAAGACGCCATCCAGGCGCCGTTTACGGCTTTCGCCGCCGCTTCGCTTAAAGTGGCTTCCACGATATGCACAATCGGCACCTTGATCTCATCTTTGAACCTGTTGATGAAACAGTGAGCCGTATTGCATGGGACAGCCAACAGATCGGCGCCCCATTCCATTAACCTCTCAATGTCTTTTCTTATATAAGGCTCCGGGTCTTCCCCTTCGCCAATGATGGCACTCGTCCTATCCGGTATTTTAGGATCCGAGAGCATAAAAACGACAGGGTGATCCTGGTCTTTCTCCGCAGGAAACCTAAAAGACAGTATCCTCATGAATTCTGCCGAGGCAGCCGGCCCCATTCCGCCTAAAACGCCCAATACCTTCTGACTCATCAACAAAGCACTCCTTGATAAAATATAGAAAAAATATACGCGCCACTGCTGATTATATTCCGTGCCTTTTCTGTTTGCAATTTGTCCTATTCAGTGATAATGTTCCAGATGTTTCGCTTGAACGCCGCAATTCAGTTTCAGCTTTCATTAAACGAAAGGAATGAAAATACATGTCTCTTTGCTACTACAGGGGAAAGTTTATGCCGACGGAAGAATGCAGCCTGCCGGTCACGGATCTTCTGATCCAGAGGGGGATCGGGGTTTTCGACTCTATCAGGACATACGGCGCAAAACCGTTCGCAATGCCGCAGCATATAGAAAGGCTCGCCGGAAGCGCCAAACGATGCGGGATAGAGGCCGATAGGATAATAGAGGCACTTCCGGATATAATACGTCAGGGGTTGAAGCATGCCGCAGCGCCCGAAGGGGATAAGGTCATAAAGCCGTACATAACCGGCGGCGCGGTAAACAACCGCGGGCACTTCCCCAAACCGGACTTCTTTGTCCTGTTCGAAGAAGTGCACAGCCTTACAGAGGACGAGATCAGCAACGGCGTATCGCTGAAACCGGTCTACATGGAGAGGCCTTACCCGGAGGCCAAGAGCACAAATTATCTGTTCGGCTACATACCGATGTCAGACGCAAGGGCAAGCGATTTTGAGGCCCTCTACATAGTCAACGGCGAGATAACCGAGTCGGCGACAAGCAGCTTCTTTCTCTGCAAGGGCGGCCGCGTGATAACGGCTCCCGTAGGAAGGGTGCTGAGAGGGATAACAAGAGAGATACTGCTCACGCTGCTTAGAGAAAACGGCTTCACAGTCGAAGAGCGCTGTCCCCTTGAGAAAGAGCTGGCCGACGCCGACGAAGCGTTCATATCCGGCTCTGTGAAAGAGGTGCTCCCCATAGTGCGCGTAGGGGAACAAGTGATAGGCAAAGGCACTCCGGGGCCGGCCACAGCCCGCATAAGGCACCTGTTTCTTTCAAACATCCACAGGTGGCTTGGGGAGTAGAGACTAAGGCCTCTTAAGCAGATTGTGGCAGCAGGAATAATGAAGGCGGGCAATTCCGCAAGGGAAGCCCGCCTTTTTTAATCGCCATCGGCGCTTTCGGACACACAAAACGTCGGCGCCTACGCATCTATCTCATCGCAAAAATTGTGTGTAAGCATATCCTTGACGCTTTCGCGCGGTAAAAGAGGCAGAAGCCACATAAGTTTAGTGATAACGGCCTCAAACCCCATGTCTTTGGCGCTTACGGCACCTGCTTTCAGCGCCTTTTGCCCCACGTCGTAAACGGTCAGGTCGACACCACCCTCAGGGCACTGCGTGGTCATTACCGCTATAACCCCCAGAGCGGCCGCGCGTTCCAAACCCGGAAGGAGGTCCTCCCCCATGTAAGGTATGCCCCCGAGGCCGAACCCCTCCACAACCACGGCGGCAGGCTCCATATCTATCATCTTGATAAAAAACTCGGACTTAAGCCCCGGGAAAATCTTTATGGGAATGACGTCGTTTGAGAACTTAGCGGCGGCATAACTGCCGCACAGCGTGGTTTTATCGATGAAAGGCGATCCATAGATTATCGCCGTCCCATCTTCGATTCTGCCGATATCCGAACAGCCTATCGATCTGAATGCATCCAAACGCCTTCCGGATATCTTCTTCGCCCTCGGCCCATGTATAAGCCTCCCGTCAAACGCCACCGACACCCCCTCCTGCCCCTTGTCAAGAAGTGCCCCCATAAACAGGAAGGAGTCCCTTAAATTTTTCCTGGCGTCGCTTCCGGCAGACGATATCGGTATGACAGAACCGGTCAGTATGACGGGCTTTCCAAGATGCCTCAATGTATACGAGAGGATGGAGGAGGTATAAGCCATAGTATCTGTTCCATGCGTTATGACGAAGCCGTCGTAATTTCCGCCGTTGCTCGTTATGCAGGCCTCAAGCGATATCCAGTCGTTCGGGCAGATGTTAGTGCTGTCTTTTGAAAAGACGTCGCATATATCTATTTCCGCCATTCTGTATATGTCGGGGACCAATAAGGCAAGGTCATGCCCCGAGACAACCGGCGCAAGCCCATCCGCGCCCTGTTTGGAAGCTATCGTTCCACCCGTTGATATCAGCAGTATTTTCATATATGCTCCTTTCGCAACATACAGCCGCAGCCGCTCTGTGCCCACGTACACGTCCGGCCGCTTCCGGCAGCGATTGCGCTGCGCTCGCCGCATGTGGTACAAATATAACACATACCACGTTTGCGCGTATTTGCGCGAAACGTTTGCAATTTTTTCGATCTAAGCCAGAGACGTCAGATACAAAACGGCATAAAATCTTCCCTGGCGCAAGCCCGCCGCTTCGATGCGGGCGTTTATGCGCCAAGGCAAGAAAAAAATAAGCAAAGAGAGAAGGGTTCGTTTAAAATGACATATCGCTCAAAAGAACTGAGCCTGTATTCCGGACGCGGCTCATCCTCCCGCAGAGCTATATACAAAGGCTGCGGCTATGACGACACAGATTTGAGCAAGCCTCTGATAGGAATAGTGAACACGGCAAACGACGCCGGGCTTGGCCACGTCCACCTGGACAGACTTGCAAAACGGGTGCGCGCAGGCATACTCCAGGCGGGAGGGACGCCGTTTGAATTCGGCACCATAGCAACTTGCGGCGCCGTTCCTATAGGGATGCCTCACTTTCGTTTTGAGCTGGTCATAAGGGATGTCATAGCGTCGTCTGTAGAGATAATGACAGGAGTGCAGCTCCTTGACGGATTAGTGCTGCTGGCTTCCTGCGACAGCATTATCCCCGGCGTCCTGATAGGCGCTATTCGCGCGGATGTGCCCGCCATAGTGCTCACCGGAGGTCCGCAGGAGGTCTGTCGTATCGACGGCAGAAACGCGGTCATGAGCGAACTTGACCAGCTTGTTTTCGGCGCCGATTTCGCAAGCGACGAGGCGAAGGAAAAGATCCGCTATTTGGAAGACCATGTCTGTCCCGGGCCCGGCGCTTGCTCGCTGATGGGCACGGCGAACACCATGCAGATCCTCATGGAGGGCCTCGGGATGGCTCTTCCCGGCTCTTCGGCAGTTCCCGCCGTATACGCGGAAAAGGAACGCTACGCGACACAGACCGGCAGGCGTATAGTGGATCTCGTGAAACAGGACATAAAGCCTAAAGACATAATTACGAGGGAAGCTCTGTTAAACGGCGTTATTTTGACGCTGGCGCTGGCCGGCTCTACAAATGCCGTCCTTCACCTGCTGAGTTTCGCACGGGAGGTCGGCGCGGAACTTTCGCTTGACGATTTTGACAGGCTCTCGCGCACAATCCCAGTCATAAGCAAGGTCATTCCGACGGGCAAAGCCTCTGTGATCGACCTTTACAACGCCGGAGGAGTTCCGGCCGTCATAGGCGAAATGAGGGACTACCTGCACAAAGAGTGCTTGACAGTATCTGGCCACACCATAGGCGAGATATCTGAGGTCCGCAGGTCTTCAGACCGAAATGTCCTGACATCGGCGGATGAACCGGTGTTTAAAAACGGGGGGCTCGTCGTGATAAAGGGGAACCTCTCCCCTAACGGCGCGATATGCCGTACCACGACCATATCAGAAAAAATCAGGAAATTCGCCGGACCCGCGCGCGTGTTTGACTCCGACGAAGCCGCGCATGAAGCTGTGGTATCCGGAAAGATCAAAAAAGGCGACGTTGTCGTCATACGCTACGAAGGGCCACGCGGAGCCCCAGGCATGCGTGAAATGATGATGACCACAGACGCGCTGGTAGGCATAGACATGGGACAGGATGTCTTCGTTTTAACAGACGGGCGTTTTTCCGGCTTTACAGAAGGAGCCGCCATCGGGCATATTTCTCCCGAAGCTGCGGTTGGCGGCATTATTGCCATCATCGAAGACGGAGATACTATCAAAATCGATATCGACGAACGTACCGCCGACCTTATCCTGCCGGACGAAATAATTGAAAAACGCATGAAGGAGTGGAGGCTCCCGCTCAAAAAATCACGCGGTATTCTTGGAATATACGCGAAAACCGCGCTGCAGGCTCATTTGGGGGCAATGATCGACGACGCCGTCACAAGTGAGGAGCAGGTCGTCAGATAAAATCCGTATTGCGGGACAGCAAAACGGCCGGCGTACGGGAGAGGACCCCCTCTCCTCCGCGCCGGCCGCTACAGGACTAACCCACTATTTCGCGTCCTTCACTATCTTAACGCTTTCCACATAGTTTATGCCGCGTTTTTTCTGCTCGGCCATTACAAACTCGTAGAGATCATCGGATCCCGCAAGCTTTTCCGGCGCGAGCACTCCTTTTTCACTGATAAGGCCCGAAGCCAGCGCGTGGGCGAATATGGAGCACGTCATTCCGGTGCAGCGCCCCATCGAGTTACGCCATGTCTTTTCGTCAAACCTGTCCCAAAGATCCCATGTGTATGTCACAAAATCGTTCCCCTTATAACCTTCGACCTTCACCTGCATCACAGTTATATCGCGGTCTCCTTTGTCAGGATCCATCTTCCACATCGGAAAGAGAAGGTCGCAGGCTACATCTCGCGGTACTACGTCCGCGCCGCCAAGCTTTCTTTTATTCTCGTCGAATAATCCCATCTCGCGCAGAAGCCTCATCTGTTCGACATGCCCCGGCCAGCGCATAGTGCGCTCCTGCATGTTTCTCGCCTTTATGTTCTTCATCAAAGAACGCAGCCCATCCGTTATAAACGTTTCAAGCGCACCAACCTTAGGGAACTCCTTCATGTCAAGATCGCCCATCGCCTCTATTACAGCGGGGCTGTAATCCTTGATGTACCTCGCCGGGCGCGTGTACTCCTCTATAACATCGGCGGCCGACCATGTTATCTGATAATTGAACGGAGGCACCGGCTTCTCCGGAATGCCGCCAACGTATATAATCGCGTTCTCAACCTCGTCCAGCAGGTGGGCTCCGCGCCCCATCAGGAAGTTGGACATGCCGGGAGCGACGCCGATATCAGGTATAACGGTGACGCCATGTTCCTTCGCCAGACCGTCAAGCTCCTCAAAATCCTCCGGCATGAATGAGATATCGCAGAGGTTCCTGCCTGACCTTATGACGGCCTCCATCATACTGCGGCCGAACCTGCCGGGGACGCCGGCCGTAACGATATCCGCATCCTCGAGGATTAAACGCAGGCTGTCGCTATCCGTGCAGGAACAAACGGCTGTTTTTAATTTCGGGTTGTTCTCCGCCGCCTTAGCAAGCTTCCCGCCATCCAGGTCGACCAGCGTGACTGCAAAGTCCCTGCTCATGTCGTCAGCTATGATATTGCCTACAAGCCCCGCCCCTATCTGAACTGATTTCATCATATACCCTCCCATGGATACAAAACTGTATGCAAATTATAGACTAAAGCTCTGCTACAGACTGATGTATCTTGACCCCTCGTTTTTCAAGTTCATCAATGACTCGCCTTACCGCCTTTTGATTTTTTCCTATGGCTTCAGGCGGATTAACGCCGGGCATTTTGAGTATCCCTTCAGCTATCAGCCGTCCGACGATTACGCAAGTAAAACCCGTGGTACGCGCCATTGATGTGTATGATGTCTTCATATCTCTTTCATCGTAAAGGCTGTAGCGGTACTGCAGCCTTCTGCCGTCTTTTGTGCCCGTCACCTCAATATGGTAAAACGTGAACTCTTTTTCATCTTTCCCTAGCTCCATCTTTGGATAGGCCAAAGCTCCGAAGACATCCCTGGGTCTCACTTTTACACCGTTTATTTCAACGGGATCCAAGTCGAACAGGCCTATATCACGCAAAAACGCCATCCTTTCCGCGGTACCAGGGTACCGGAGTGTATATTCTGTAACGTTTGGCGATGGAATTGTATCTAGGAGAGTCCGGGCTCCATCCGTGAAAAAACCCTCCATCTTAGGCAGCTTAAATTTCGGTATGTTAAAATCTATCTCCTTACAGCCGGAGCAAGCGGGCACTGAAATTATCTTCCCATCCCTCTTCATCCTAGCCGGTCGTATATATTCTTCTATTAGATCGTCTGGGGAGAATACCAGCTTGTAATTAAATGGCTCCTGTGGCTCTGAAGGCAACCCTGTGACATAATACGTCACGTCTTCCACTTCATCCAGCTCCTCACACGCATGCCCTATAAGTATGCTTGAAGAGCCTGGGGCGACGCCGACATCTTCAAATGAGGTCACTCCGTACTTTTTAGCCTCGGCATCCCACTGCCTGTAGTCCTCGCCCATGAACGATATGTCCGAAATATCAACACCGGCCCTGATAACAGCACCGAGCATATTAAAGCCAAGGAACCCGGGGACGGCGCCGATCACAAGATCCTGCCCCCTCACCGCCTCTGTTATCGACTGTGGCGACGCAAAATCCACGTCAGCCTTCCCTGTGATTTTCCCCCCTGACCTCATGATCGTCTCTTGAAGCCTATCTTTTCTTGCGTCACACACTGTGACATCGTAAGCTTCATCCGCCGCAAGATCAAGCGCCATCACCGAGCCCACTAAACCGTTGCCGAGCACTGTTACTTTCTTCTTCACAATAAACACCCTCCCGCGTATTATATTTTTATTGGAGCATGATATTAATCCAGTTCAAATTCGATTTTTTGACCTTCGGCTTTCGTGTTGCTTTTGTTTGATTTATCCTCGTAAAATACGAACCACCCCATATATGCGAGGACTATCGCAACAATGGGATTAATCCAGTTGAGTATTGCATATGGCGCGTATACAAAAGTAGAGACCCCGAGCGTACCGGTCATATAAGCGCCACAGGTGCTCCACGGTACAAGGCTCGATGTGAGAGTTCCTGCGTCCTCAAGAGTCCTTGAAAGCATCCTTGGGGCAAGCCCAACCTTCTCATAGGCCGGTTTAAAAAGACGTCCAGGAAGCACTATCGCTATATATTGATCCCCAACAAGGATATTCGTCCCAATGCATGCCAGCACTGTAGCAGCCACAAGATTGCCTGTCTTTGAAAGAAATCTGATGGACGCGTTCAAAATAACGTGCAGATATCCTATAGCTTCAAGCATTCCGCCAAACCCTATCGCTATCCAGCTTAAAGATATAGTCCACATCATATTCTGCAGACCGCCTCTTGTAAGAAGGCCATTCAACATATCTGCTATCTCCTTGCCGTACTCTTGTGCCGAGATAGCCCCCTCATATCCGTATTGAGCAGCAACTATAATATCGGCTAAACTGACATGCTGAATAAAAACGCCGCAAATTGCTCCCGTTACTATGCCTAGCATCATACCTGGGATGGCAGGAACTTTAAGAATGGCCGACCCTATCACTATGACAGGAGGCAGAATAAGAAGGGGATTTATCCTCTGTGCCGTGGCTAGTGCGGAACGTATTGTTTCTATTCTGCTTAAGTCATAGCTGCCCGAAAGGTCCACTGTAACAGTCAAAAAAGTAAAAGCGGCAAGCGTAATGACATAACTTATCCCCGTCGTCGGGACCATCGCCTTTATATGGTCATAGAGTTTGGCGCCTGCCACCGCGGGGGCAAGGTTTGTAGTGTCGGACAGAGGGCTCATCTTGTCTCCGAAGTATGAACCCGATACTATGGCTCCAGCAGTATATCCCATAGGGATGCCGAGTCCGGCGCCGACACCGATGAGAGCGACACCTATGCTTGCTGCGGTACCCCATGACGTGCCTGTTGCAAGCGAAACTATGCTGCAAATGAGAACCGTCGCAGGAAGAAATGTGCGTGGCGTAAGTATTGCAAGACCATAGTCTATCATCGTGGTTATAACACCCGAGATCATCCAAACACCGATCAATATGCCGACCATCATAAGTATAAAAAACGCCGAAGTAGCAGCGTTGACAGCTGAAACATAGCCGTCCTCTATCAGCTGCCATTTATTGCCAAGCCTTAATCCAAGAACAACAATCGCAAGGATGCACATAAAAAGCGGTATGTGCGCGTCAAGCTTGAGCTTCATAACACAAAACGTAACACACACGGCGATGCCGATCACCACCAATATCGACTCCGTGAGACTCGGCATCCTGCCTCTCAAAGCTGAATTTCCGTCGAGTTCTTCCCTTTTCATTTCATTGCCCTCCTCCTGTGTTATGTTTTTTTCTTAGGCATTTTTCTAGCAAAAAAGCAACAGAGAGCGACAGGAAAACCATGCGCGCAACACCATCGCGATCGTGCATGGTTTTAATGACCACCGTCATTTAGAATTTTTGGGATATTTAAAAGGCGTAGGAAAAACCTAACACGACAACCGTGCAGTTTTAATTTCGCCCGTCTTTTCTGAAATTTTAAATTAGATTATTTTATATTGAAACATTATTAAGATGGTTAATTAACTAATTTTCAGAACGTTGACTCTATTTACCCTTGATTTTTAGAACATTGTTCTGCTATTCTGTACATGCGTCATGCATATTGAAATTAGGAGATATAATTGACTTAATTTTTTGATCCATGTTATAAAAATAAAGCAAAGGGGTGTCATATAAAATGGGCAGGAATAGGGTCGCGAATCTTGACGATATTGGCTGGCGCATCCTTGAGGAACTGCAAAAAGATCCGCGCGTCTCTTACCGCGAGATCAGCCGGAGGGTCAATCTTTCCTGCTCGTCCGTCTTGGAGCGCATCAAACGCATGGAGGAGGACGGGATCATAGCGGGGTACGAAGTCGTGCTCGACACGGCGAAAATAGGTCTCATGGTACGCGCCTTGATAAGGGTCAAGGTCAAATCGCTCGAAGACGAGACACAGCTTCTGAAAAGCCTGCCTGAAGACCCATTTGTCCTTCAGTACTGGCTGGTCGCGGGCGACGACGATTTTATAATAGAAGCCGCATTCCCGTCCATGCACGAGATGAACTCATTTCTTGTAAAGCTTTGGAAGCATGGACAGTCATACTCCTGTATTGTAATAGACAAACCCGTGCTGAAAAAACAAATAGCGCAGATAGCTGAAAAATTAAGAGGCTAGACGCCGCGCATCAAAACGGCGTCTAGCCTCAGGCCAAGGGAAAAAGCTAAAACCTAAAGCTCTTTTCCGATTTCATCCCTGTAAGTGCCTGGGAACTCCTTATCGGGGAACAGGTAGCTGCCCAGGACAAAACTCACAAAACCCACGGCAAGGCCTGGGATTATAGGCTCAAGCGAGAAAAGCTTAAGCCCGAAGTTTTCCATAGGTATGATCACGCCGGAGGCAAGCACGATGGAAAGTATGGATCCGGCCTTGCTTGAGCGCTTCCATATATGTCCCATCACATACGGAAACACTGTCCCCGCTGATTTCAGCGTGAAGCAGAACATCAGGACCGCGATCAGGTTCTTTATGTTCATAAGCGCTATCAGAACTCCTATAACTCCGAGAGCAAGCAGCCCCAGCTTGGCCTGCCGCAATACATCGCCCTCGCCGGCATCCCTGTTTATGTGCTGCTTGTAAATATCGTTGGCCCAGATGGAAGCCGCCCCCAAAAGATCTGAGCTCGCGCTGGACATGGTAGCGGACGCGAGCGCCGCCGACAGAAGACCGAGGATAGCCTTAGGCAGCACGTGATAACCAAGCGTCGGCAGCACGTAGCGGGTGCCATACTGTTCTATGATATCGCTGCTTATGACGCCGCCCTTAACCGCGGCAAGACACGCCAACCCAAGGACAGCCGGAACAAACGCGAACGCCACGTACATGGCGCTGCAAAGCAAAGACGCCTGCTTCGCCACCTTCTCGTTCCGGCAGGAATAGATTTTTTGTATCGTCTCCTGCCCCACCAAAAAACTGGCCAGGTACATTATGGTAAGTGACGCTATCATCCCCCAGCCTATCCCCTTTATGGGGTCAAGCGAATCCTTAGGAACGTTTGCCACAATGCCGCTCCAGCCTCCGACGCTGCCGAACGCGAACGGGATGGTAATAAACAGGCCAACGAATATAATGATCCACTGTATGACGTCGGTCATAGTCACGCTGTAAAGGCCGCCTACATAAGAGTAAATAAGTATGACTGCGGACGATATGAGCAAACTGAAGGTGAAGCTCCAGCCCGTCAGCACTGACAGCAAAATCCCGGTCGCAGTGAATTGGACTATGGCGTCTCCGACCTGAGGCGGTATCATCAATATAGCGGTCAGAAGGCCGTTGCCCTTGCCGTAGCGCCACCTAAAATACTCCGGCACGGTTTTCTCTTCGCTCCTGCGCAGCATAGGAGAGACAAAAGCTATGATCGCAAAAGCTATTGCCATGCAAATGATGTACCACGCCGAAGATAATCCCCATTGGCCGTACGCGTTCTGCGCAACTCCCATCGTGCTTCCGCCGCCGACCTGAGTAGCCGCCAGGCTTCCGGCCACGGCAAAGGGGCCAAGCCTTCTTCCGGCCACAAGAAAATCGGCCACGGACCTATTGGCTTTCTCCCTGTAATAGAAACCTACAGCCAGCATACATGCCAGGTAGATGAAAACGATGACCCACACCACCATCATAGCCGCGTCACTCCCCCTTAAGGTTTAAAATGCCTTTTCCAAAGGAATATACAGCAGCCGCCTAAAAGAGGTCAATAGCGCGCCAAGCCTGCAAGCCCGGAAAATATGCTTCGGGACCCACATCGCCAGAGACCGGCGTTGAAATTGAAAGATCTTTCTTTATGGGTTATTGACAAACAGACAAAACAGCAGATACTATGTGAATTAATATAAATCATATATTATTTTATTGTCGTAATATTTTATATGGAAAGGAGGGCAGGCGGAATAAGCGCTTTTACACCGACGGAAAAAGGGGGAAAATTTTATGGAGAGCACCAGCCCAAGTTTCGCGTTTTATTGTGTGGCAGTCTACTTTGTGTTCATTTCTCTTCTGGGCGTCTATCTGACAAAAAAGGTGAAGAATCAGGAGGACTATGCCGTAGCGGGACGATCTCTCCCCGTGTATGTCTTAGTCGGCACATTGATCGCCACTTGGATGGGAGCCGGCACGATAATGGGCGGTGCCAACTCGCTTGGCTACCAGTTCGGGTTCGGCGTCGCGATAGTCTTTTCCTTAGCGTCTCCCATAGGGCAGATCGTGCTGACGTTCATATCCAAGAGGATACGGCGCCAGAACGCGCAGACAGTGCCGGAGGTCATTGAAAAAGTGTACGGAGCTGAGGCGCGTTTCATATCCACCTTGATAATCCTCCTTGCGTACTTAGGCGTTGTTGCGTACCAGTTTCTTGGTGTCGGCACGCTGCTTCAGTCAACACTCGGGATATCTGTCGAATCCGGCACTGTGATAGCCTTCGCCGTTATCATAGCGACATCTCTGTTTGGAGGCCTTTACTCCGTCGCATACACAGATTTCGTAAGCTGCGTGATGATATTGGCCGGCCTTTTCATAGGGGTGCCGCTTGCCATCCACAACGCGGGAGGTTTTTCCTCCATCGCGGCCAGGCTGCCTCAAGGACACATGGGAGTCGGCAATCTCTCCTTCGTTCAGGTGCTCGGATTTTTCCTCCCGACCTTCGTGTACCTGATGGGCGACCAGAACATGTATCAGAGGTTCTTCGCGGCGAAGGATGAGGATACGGCCATGAAGAGCGGGATTTGGTGGTCGCTGCTGACACTCTTGATAGGCGTCGTGATATCAGTGGCGGCTGTCACATCACGCGCGCTGTACCCAGACATCAAGCCGGCGGAGGCTTTTATACATCTGGCTCAGCACGGCATGCCGACCATCATAGGCGGCGTTTCAGTGGCCGCGGTGGCGGCGTTCATCGTGACGACGGCAAACTCCTTCCTTCTCTCGGTAGGTGTCAACGCAAGCTGGGACATCTACGCCCGCTATTTTGACAAAGAAGCCGGCCCCAAGAAGATGCTCTGGGTCTCAAGGATTTGCGTGCTGGCACTTGGCGCGCTTGGGTACATCCTTATCAAATATTTCCCGAACATACTCGCCCTTCAGATGTACGCCTACACCATGTACGGCGCCGCGATCTCACCGGCTTTGGTCGCCGCGGTAATATGGCCCGACAGGGTCACTAAGGCAGGCGGGCTCACCTCCATGCTGATAGGGAGCGTCGTGACCATAGCTATGGAGATTTTGAAAAAACATGGCTGGAGTTTTGCGGTTACATATCCTTCAGTGCTGCCCGCGGTGATATGCTCGGTGGCTGTGCTGCTTATATTTCAAAAACGAGAGGCAAAGTGAATTTCTATAATCTGGCGCTCACAAAGAGGGGATAATTTTTATGATAAAAATTTTCTGCAACGCTAAGATCTTTGACTGCACGGGCAAGGAACCGATCGAAGGCGGATGGCTGGCGGCAGACGGCTCGATCATCAAGGAGATCGGGAACGGCAAGGCGCCGTCATGCTCTGGCGCGGAAAAGATCGACTGCAAAGGAATGACGCTGCTGCCGGGCCTGATAGACGCGCATATCCATCTCAGCCTTTTCGACAACGATCTCGTGGAGATACCAAGGCGCGACTATCCGGCGATGCACTACGTGAAAGCGCTTTGGGTTTTAAAAGATACGCTGGACCAGGGATTCACGACCGCGAGGGACGCAGGAGGCGCTGACGCCGGCTTTCGGGTAGCGGTGGAACGCGGCCTCGTTCCGGGACCGAGGCTGAAGGTTTGCGGAAAATCGATAAGCATGACGGGCGGACATGCCGACATGAGGCTGTCGACAGAGTTTTCGCCTCCGACCGGGTCTCCTTTCTCAGCGGTGGTGGCTGACGGCGTCGCCGAGGTGCAAAAAGCCGCGCGCGAACAGTTAAGGCAGGGAGCAGATTATCTGAAAGTCATGGCCGGCGGCGGATGCGGAAGCGAGGCCGACGAACCGGACACCACACAGTACACAGAGGAGGAAATAAGAGCTGTTGTGAGAGAAGCCCTTGCAGCGAATAAAAAGACACTCGCCCACTGCTACTCTAACGCAAGCATGAAGATGTGCGCGGATGCCGGAGTTTACAGCATAGAGCATGGAAACTACCTGAACGCCGAAACGGCGCGCCATCTTAAAGAAAAAGGGTGCTGGCTTGTCCCTACCCTCACCACCTATTTTTATATGAGCGAACACGGAGAAGAGCTTGGCATACCACCATACTTCCTGCGCAAAATGAAAATCGTGCGTGAAAACGCGCTTGAGGCGGTGCGGATCGCGATGGAGGCGGGGCTTGATATCGGGTCAGGTTCCGACGTCGTCGGCGACGGGCAATCGCACAAAAACATGGAGATCGGACTGAAAGCTAAAGTCATGGGGGCCGAACGCGCTATAATTTCTGCCACGAGGGAAAACGCCAGGCTAATGAAGCTGGATGCCAGGATAGGGACCCTGGAGGAGGGCAAAGAGGCCGACCTTGTCCTTGTCGCTCAAGAACCACTCGAGAACGCGGACGCCTTCGCATCGAGGGATAACATCAAACTGATCGTGCAAAAAGGAAACATATACAAAAACAGTATCTAAAAACAACGCAAACGAGCGCGCAAGATGCCGGCATTTTGCGCGCTCGTCCGCCTCCGGGCTTTCCTGTGTTAAAATATGACCACAAGAAATTTTATTATAAACACTCAAATCGGGGGAACTAATTTGCCTAAGACGTCTCTTGCCGACTATGCGGCCAATAAGATCAGGATCATGATACAAGAAAATAAACTGATGCCTGGCGAACACATAAACATAGACTTCCTCTCAAGGGACCTTGGCATAAGCCAAACACCGATCAGGGAGGCACTGCAGAAGCTGATCGCAGAGGGCATCGCGGTCTACAGGCCAAAAGTTGGTTACTCCGTAAGAAACCTAACTCTTCATGAATATCTGCAGGTATCTGAAATACATCAGGTGCTTGAGACATATCTTGTAAAAGAGATAGCCAAAATGCCTTTCATCGTGGACATCGCTTCACTCTACAGCATAAACGAAGAGCTAAGGCGCCGCATCAGCGAGAACGACCGAGAGGGCATTGCGCAGGCTAACGACAGCTTCCATAGAAAACTATACGAAAACTACCATAACAAGCTTATGATAACCCGCCTCTTTGATCTTTGGAACGAGGTCAGATCCCTGCGCAACATCATGTACAACAATAAAATATTCACAAACAAAATAGCCGCGGAACATGAGGCCATAATAGACGCCATAGAAAAAGGCGACCCGGTCGCCGCGGAAAAGGCTATGACGGCCCACTACATAAGCGGCAGGGAGAGCGCGATAATATCCTTCCCCGTCGATACGCGGGACTGACGGCTGAAGGGGCTCGTGTCCTGCAGTGACGGCGCGTAATTGGTTTGATATCATGACTCCATATGGTGCCGCTCAAAAGCGGTGGCGGAAATCCTCAAGCGCGCGGTAGCCGTTTAACGGGCCTGCATGGAAGGATCAGGCCTTGCCCGCCGATCTGAGGCAACCGGCATGAGCGGTTCCATAGTTAAGCGGCCCAATTAAAGGATTTATCCGGCTCATTTGGGGATCCGCGCCTTGATATTGGGGCGCATAGCTATTTTGTGTTGCTAAAAAATAGCACTGCAGCTGCCTCATTCTCAAAAGAGGAGCTTCCGGGGGGGAAAGAGGCGAAGATAATAAACGACCTCCTTTAACAGCTTTTTCACACTTTGTGTGAAATTATTTCCAGATCACAATTTTTTAAGGAGATATAAGAGATGCACAATATCTTACCAATATTTGAAAAGATGAGAGAAGAAGTTGCCATGGGGCCTGTCCGTATAAAGGAGATAAGCGAGAAAGGCATTCCCGTCATCGGAACGTATTGCACTTTCACGCCCTGGGAACTGATCAATGCCGCCGGCTCTGTTCCTGTTTCACTTTGCAGTACAAGTGAAAAACCGATAACCGCCGCGGAAAAACACCTTCCGAGAAACCTTTGTCCCCTTATCAAATCCAGTTATGGATATGCTCTGACAGATACTTGCCCTTACTTCCATTTTTGCGACATGGTCATCGGAGAAACTACATGCGACGGCAAAAAGAAGATGTATGAATATCTTGGGCAGCTAAAGCACACTCATGTGATGCAGCTGCCTCAGACAGTGAACGGAATAAACAGCATTAAATTTTGGAAGGATGAGATCCTGCTCCTCAAAAATCACCTTGAAGCAAAATTTAAAGTGGAAATTACAGATGAAAAGCTTGCTGCCTCTATAAAATTGCGCAATAAGATCCACAGCACGATAATGGAATTCTACGACCTTGCCTGCTTGCCTTCGCCTGCCCTGACGGGCAAAGAGATCATGCTTGTGTCAGACTTCCTGAAATTTTCTTTTGATTATGAAATATCGATGGCGCTCGTAAAAGAACTGACAGTAAAACTAAAAGAAAATTATGCTTTGGGGGAAAGGCGGGTCGATCCGTCGGCAAAACGCATCCTTATAACCGGATGCCCTATGGGCAAATCGCTTGAAAAGGTCGTTGATGCGATCGAATCAAAGGAAAGCGGAGGAGTCGTAGTCGGATTTGAAAACTGCGGCAACCTTAAATGCTCGTCATGCCTTGTGGACGAAAATTCAGATCCCATAGACGCTATCGCCGAAAAATATCTTAATATTCCCTGTTCGGTAATGTCCCCAAACTCAACAAGGCTTGAACTCATCAAAAAATACGTAAAGGAATACAGGGCAGAAGGCGTGATCGATGTCATCCTCCAGGCTTGCCATACATACGCTGTTGAAAGCCACTCCGTCCGCGAAAGCCTTAATAAGTCGGGTATCCCCTATATGTCTGCAGAGACGGACTATTCACAGGGCGATACCGGCCAGCTTGCCACAAGGTTCGGCGCTTTCATCGAGATGCTCTGATGTATACAGCCGGAATAGACATAGGGTCTTCAAACATAAAAGCCGCTGTCTGGGACGGATCCTCTTTTGAAGTATGGAGCCAGCCTACGGGATGGGAGATCAGCGAGACATCGGAGGCTGTAATTCAGGTCCTGCTGGACAGAGCTTCCCTAAAAATGGAGGATCTGCACCAAATAGTCGCTACCGGTTACGGTCGGAAGATGTGCCGTTTCGCTGGAAGGTCCGTAACTGAAATAACCTGTCACGCTGCGGGAGCCTTTCATTTGGTCAGGGGAACGCAGACTGTTTTGGATATCGGCGGACAGGACGTAAAGGTAATAAGGCTGGACACCGAGGGGAAAGTTACAGATTTCCTGATGAACGACAAGTGTGCCGCCGGTACGGGCCGATTTATCAGCAACATGGCAGTTCTGCTGGGCTACAGTCTTAAAGATTTTTCGGATATCCCTGAAGATACAGAGACCCGCGCTATTTCAAGCATGTGCACGGTCTTTGCCGAATCAGAGGCAATAAGCCTTCTCTCCAGGGGAGTACCAAAAGAAAGCATTGCCCTGGGACTCCTTGATTCGATCGCCTCAAGAGCAGCAGGAATGATCCTTCGCATTTCAGACAGCGGACCTGTAGTATTTACAGGCGGGCCGGCACTGAATAAAAGGCTTGCGACACTTATTTCAAAGCACCTGGGCCGGCCTGTCACAACGCCCCCGATGCCCCAGTACTCTGGAGCGATCGGCGGCGCACTGCTGGCAGCCGAATGACTTTTATGGCAACTCTGCTTGCGCTTTCCCCAACAGCTCAGGAATATGCAAACTTTGGAACAGGATTGACCGGGACCAGTTATGGGGTATAGATATAACGTATCTGCCGTTTAAGAAAGGTTTTCTGTACCTGTTTATCATTATCGATTGGCATACCCACCAGATCGTGGACCACAGAGGACCTAGCGGGCCAGCAGAGGACCTATGGGGCCTGACCCCGTTGGTTTCCTGAGACCTCTGCCATGAGCGGTCCCATAGTTAAGCGGCCCAATTAAAGGATTTATCCGGATCATTTGGGGATTTGTGCCTTGATATTGGGGCGCATAGCTATTTTTCAAAATTGGAAACGACCGTGCGAAGGCGCATCCGCAAGCCTGTACTGTTTTTTTGAGAACAACTAAAATTGCCGATATGTTGCTTAAAATATTTGATTATAGACATAAAATACCTTGAACTTGAAGTTTTGCTGATATAATAAAAATACAACTGTTTTAGCGGGGTGAAATGATGTCCGAACAGATGGCCGTTAGCTACAAAAGGCTTTGGAAACTGCTGATAGACCGTGAAATGAAAAAGAAAGATCTGCAGGCAGCCGCCAGGATCAGCCCTTCCTCGGTCTCAAAGCTTTCAAAAAATGAAAATGTAAGCATGGATGTCCTCATAAAAATATGTTCTGCGCTTGTGGTCCGTTTTGAAGACATCATGGAACTTGTCCCCGTCCCGTCAGAAGGGAGTAAGAAAACAGATGGATAACAAAAAGGAGCAGGAACGTGCGGAGCTCCACCGGACTATATGGAACATTGCCAACGACCTCAGGGGCAGCGTAGACGGATGGGATTTTAAACAATATGTACTGGGGATGCTCTTCTACCGCTACATCTCAGAAAACATGACCGCTTACATAAATAAGGATGAATGGGAAGCGGGAAATAAGGATTTCGACTATGCAAAGATTTCGGACAGCGAAGCAGAACAGGCGCGGGAGGATTTGGTTAAGACAAAAGGATTTTTTATCTTACCCAGCGAGCTTTTTGAGAATGTCCGTCTGCGCGCAAAGGACGATGAGAATTTAAATGAGACCCTGGAACGTGTCTTTAGCAATATTGAAGCTTCGGCACAAGGTACGGACAGCGAGGATAATTTCAAGGGACTGTTTGATGATATCGATGTTAACAGCAACAAACTTGGCAGCACGGTGGCAAAACGCAACGAGAAGCTTGTCAAACTATTGAATTCCATTGCGGAAATGAAGCTTGGCGATTACAGGGACAATACGATAGACGCGTTCGGGGACGCTTATGAATTCCTTATGGGGATGTACGCATCCAATGCGGGAAAGAGCGGCGGCGAATTCTATACGCCGCAGGAAGTTTCCGAACTTCTGACACGCATTGCATTGGTGGGGAAAACAGAAGTGAACAAGGTATATGACCCGGCCTGCGGTTCGGGTTCCCTCCTCCTTAAGTTCGCTAAGATCCTCGGCAAGGACAAAGTCCGCCTGGGCTTTTTCGGTCAGGAGATAAACATAACGACCTACAACCTCTGCCGCATAAATATGTTCCTCCATGACATCGATTATGACAAATTCGACATCGCGCTCGGAGACACACTAACCGATCCTCTTCACTGGGATGACGAACCATTCGAGGCCATTGTCTCCAATCCGCCCTACTCGATCAAATGGAAGGGCGACAGCGACCCCATACTGATCAACGACCCGCGTTTTTCACCTGCGGGTGTGCTTGCGCCAAAATCCAAAGCGGACCTTGCGTTCATCATGCACTCCCTTTCATGGCTTGCGGCAAACGGCACGGCAGCCATCGTCTGCTTCCCCGGGGTTATGTACCGCGGCGGGGCAGAAAAAAAGATCCGCCAATACCTGATAGACAACAACTATGTCGACTGTGTGATCCAGCTGCCAGATAATCTATTTTTTGGTACAAGCATTGCCACATGCATAATGGTCCTCAAAAAATCAAAGCCGGAAAACAGCACGCTCTTCATTGACGCATCAAACGAGTTCGTCAAGGTAACGAACAACAACAAGCTTACGCAGGACAACATAGACAGGATTTTAGAGACCTTCAAGACAAGAGAGGATATCGAACACTTCTCAAGACTTGTGCCCAACAGCGAAATAGCGGAACAGGACTATAACCTTTCTGTTTCCACCTATGTGGAACAGAAGGACACACTGGAAGTTATAGACATTGCCAGGCTCAATGCTGAAATCGAAGAAATTGTCGCGAGGGAGCAGGTCCTTAGGGAAGAGATCAATAAGATCGTTGCAGAAATCGAGGCAGGAGCATGAACAGGGAATTCCAGTTTCTGGTATACCGTTCTGCAAGCGAAGATGTATCAGTAAACGCGATCATAAAGGATGAGACTATCTGGCTGACCCAAAAAGCTATGGCGGAGCTGTTTGATGTAAATGTTCCCGCTGTATCAAAGCATTTGCAAAATATTTACGAAGAGGGTGAACTGAGCAGGGATGCAACTGTTTCCAAAATGGAAATAGTTCAAACCGAAGGAGCAAGAACAGTCAAGCGTAATGTCGATCTTTATAACCTTGACGCTATTATTTCTGTGGGATACCGTGTTAGCTCTGCGCGCGCGACCCACTTCCGCATCTGGGCTACCGGAGTGCTGAAAGAGTATATGACAAAGGGATTCGCTCTCGATGACGAACGGCTGAAACAAGGTAGGACAGCATTTGGGAACGACTATTTCAGAGAGCTGTTGGAACGCGTTCGTTCCATACGTGCCAGCGAGCGCAGGATCTGGCAGCAGATCACAGACATATTCGCCGAGTGCAGCATAGATTATGACAAGAACGCCCAAGTGACACAGGATTTCTATGCAATGGTGCAAAATAAATTTCACTATGCGATCACAGGGCAGACCGCAGCTGAAATCGTTTATTCGAGGTCTGACCGCAGTAAAGAGAACATGGGGCTTATGACATGGAAAAATGCGCCGGAGGGCCGTATCCTGAAATCAGACGTCATCGTTGCAAAGAATTATCTGGATGAAAAACAGATCAGGCAGCTGGAAAGGACTGTTGCCGGTTATTTTGACTACATAGAAGATCTGATCGAACGGGAGAACACCTTTACGATGGAGGAATTCTCATCCAGTATCAATGCATTTTTGGCTTTCAGAAAATATGAAATATTGACGGATAAGGGCGCAGTCTCAAAAAAACTGGCCAATGCAAAGGCGGAGAAAGAATACGAGTCATTTAACAAGACGCAGAAGATCATTTCCGATTTTGACAAGGAAGTTAAGCGACTCCTTGCGAAGAGGAACGAAACAGATGAGTAAATTGGAAGAATTGATCAACGAGTTATGCCCTGATGGGGTGGAGTACAAGGCTTTGGAAGAAGTCTGTTCGGACTTCATTGTTCCAATGAGGGATAGACCCAAAGTTTTTGATGGAAACATTCCTTGGTGTAGAATCGAAGATAAAGAGGGTCAATTTTTTAACAAATCTTTAATTGGGCTAGGTGTATCTGAAAAAACCGTTAAACAAATGAATTTAAAAATTTATCCTATTGGCACTGTAATATGTTCATGTAGTGCTTCTTTAGGGGCATATGCAATAAATACACAGCCATTAGTTACAAATCAAACATTTATTGGCATTGTATGTGGTGAAAGACTATACAATAAATATTTACTTTATTATATGGAGACACAAACATTAAAACTAGTATCGCTTTCAAACTCGGGTACTATTCCATATGTATCAAGAAAAAAATTTGAAGAGCTAACCATCCCCCTTCCTCCGCTTCCTGTTCAGCGTGAAATTGTCCGTATTCTGGACAATTTCACAGAGCTTACAGCAGAGCTTACAGCAGAGCTTACAGCAGAGCTTACAGCCAGAAAAAAGCAGTATGAATATTATCGGGATTTACTTTTAACTTTTGATGACGATCGCCCAGTCAAATGGATGGCAATTGAAGATGTATTCGACATAAGGAACGGTTATACCCCGTCAAAGAATGAACCTTTATTTTGGGAAAACGGCAAAATACCATGGTTTAGAATGGAGGATATCAGAGAAAATGGAAGAATATTGTCTGATTCGATTCAGCATATTACTCCGCAAGCTGTTAAAGGGAAATTATTTCCAGCGTATTCAATTATATTAGCAACTTCTGCAACGATTGGGGAACATGCATTGCTCTTGATTGATGCTTTAGCTAACCAAAGATTTACTTTTTTTAATAGAAAAACTAAATATATAGACAAACTGGACATGAAATATTTTTATTACTATTGTTTTATTCTTGATGAATGGTGTAAGAACAATACTACACTTGGAAACTTTTTATCTGTTGATATATCAAAATTAAAAAGGTTTAAATTTCCCTTGCCTTCACTTAAAGAACAAGAGCGCATTGTTGCCATACTCGATCGCTTCGATGCGCTCTGCAATGACCTTACAAGCGGTTTGCCGGCCGAAATAGAAGCACGGCGCAAACAGTATGAATATTACAGGGACAAGCTGCTGACCTTCAAGGAGGCGAAGGCTTGAGCAAATATAATATTGTCGCAAGTACCGAAGAATCAACGGTCGTAGCCGAATATACGCCCAATTATGTACGTTCCTCAAAATATCAGAGTGAGGCTGACCTTGAGCGTGAATTTATTTACCTGCTGGAATCGCAGGGTTATGAGCATCTGAAGATACGCAATGAAGCTGAATTAATATCAAACCTGCGTGCACAGCTTGAATTGCTCAATAGCTTTTGCTTCACCGAAGCAGAATGGCAAAGATTTTTTACAGAGTGCATCGCAAACCCAAACGAGGGTATTGTTGAAAAGACCCGAAAAATCCAGGATGACCACATCCAGATACTTAAAAGGGATGATGGGACAACTAAGAACATATACCTCTTGGATAAGAAAAATATACACAATAACCGCCTGCAGGCCATCAACCAGTATGAGGAACCCGGCGGCAAGTATGAAGCGCGGTATGATGTCACTGTCCTTGTGAACGGCCTTCCTCTTGTTCATGTGGAGCTGAAGAGGCGCGGGGTCGCAATCAGGGAAGCCTTCAACCAGATCAGCCGCTATCAGCGGGACAGCTTCTGGGCATCATCGGGATTGTTTGAATATGTTCAGATATTTGTTATCTCGAACGGGACGCATACAAAGTATTACAGCAATACAACGCGTAATGCACATATCAGGGAGAAGAGCGGCGGAGAACGAAGGGGAAGTAAAAAAACAAGCAACAGCTTTGAGTTCACGAGTTTTTGGGCAGATGCGAACAACAAGACCATTCCCGACCTTATGGGATTCACAGGCACATTTTTCGCCAGGCACACTATCCTCAACATCCTTACCAAATATTGCGTATTCACCTCTGAAGAACTCCTGCTTGCAATGCGCCCATACCAGATAGCCGCGACCGAACGAATATTGTCCCGCATAATGATATCGACCAACTATAAAAAGATGGGGACACTCGATGCGGGCGGATATATATGGCACACAACGGGCTCGGGCAAGACCTTGACGAGCTTCAAGACGGCGCAGCTGGCATCGCTTTTGCCCTATGTAGACAAGGTGCTCTTTGTCGTAGACCGCAAGGACCTGGACTACCAGACCATGAAGGAATATGACCGCTTCGAGAAGGGCGCGGCAAACGGCAACACTTCAACGAGGGTGCTCCAAAGGCAGTTGGAGGACAGGAACGAAAAGGGAAGCCCGCACGAATATAAGATCATAGTCACTACGATCCAGAAGCTGGATATATTTATCCGCAAAAACAAGCAGCATGATGTCTATAAAAAACATGTCGTCCTGATCTTCGACGAATGCCATCGTTCTCAGTTTGGTGACATGCACCGGGCCATTATAAAAAGCTTCAGGAATTACCATATCTTCGGCTTTACCGGAACGCCCATCTTTGCCTCAAACGCAGGTTCCGCAGGCGATCCGCTCTTGCGGACCACAGAACAGGCCTTTGGAGAAAAGCTGCATACATATACCATTGTGGACGCCATCAACGACAGCAATGTCCTGCCCTTCAGGATCGACTTTATAAATACTATCAAAAGGCCCGACTATATCGACGACAAAAAAGTCCCCGGCATTGACCATGAAAAAGCACTGGCTGACCCCAAGCGGGTAAGCGAGATAGTTTCCTATGTCCTGGACCACTTCGACCAGAAGACAAAAAGAAGCAGTTTTTACACATTTACCGCGAAATGGGAAGAGCCGGACAAGAATGACCGAAAATCCAGGATAGAAAAGCGTGAGACAAGATGGCTGGCCGGCTTCAACTCCATATTCGCTGCCGCCTCGATCCCGATGGCCATAAGATATTATGCAGAATTTAAAAAGCAGATCACAGAAAAGAACCGCAATCTTAGATTAGCTACCATTTTCAGCTTCAGCGCAAACGAGGAAGAGCCCGAAGGCCTTCTGCCTGATGAAGACTTCAACATTGAAAACCTTGACCGGAGCTCAAGAGATTTTCTTGAGTCAGCAATCAGAGATTACAACGCAGTTTTCAGCACAAATTACGATACATCTTCAGATAAATTCCAGAACTACTACAAAGACATCTCGCTTCGCATGAAAAACAGGGAGATAGATATCCTGGTCGTGGTAAACATGTTTCTGACCGGGTTTGACGCAACGACACTGAACACCTTATGGGTAGACAAGAACCTGAGACAGCACGGACTGATCCAGGCGTTTTCCCGCACAAACCGCATCCTAAACAGCGTCAAGACATTCGGGAACATCGTCTGTTTCCGCAACTTAAAAGATGAAACAGACAAAGCGATCGCCCTCTTTGGCAACAAGGACGCAGGGGGCATCGTGCTTCTCAAGACATTCGACGAATACTACAGCGGATATGATGATGACAACGGGCACAAGCCTGGCTACGAGGAGCTGATCAACGAACTCGCAGAGCAGTTTCCGCTTGGACAGCCTATTGTGGGCGAAGAATCCCAGAAGGAATTTATCCGACTTTACGGAGCCATCCTTCGGCTGAGAAACATCCTAACCTCTTTCGATGACTTTGCCGGGAAAGAAATACTCTCAGAAAGGGACTTCCAGGACTATCAGAGCGTTTACATAGATATGTACCAGGAATTCAGGAAAGGCGCGGGAGCGGATAAGGAAAAAATCAACGACGATATTGTTTTTGAGATCGAACTTATCCGGCAGATAGAGGTAAATATCGACTACATCCTCATGCTTGTAGCCAAATACCAGCAGTCCAACTGCAGGGACAAGACCATTCTCACGACCATCGACAAAGCCATAAATTCAAGCATTGAGCTCCGCAGCAAGAAAGAGCTCATAGAGCGTTTCATAGAACAGATCAACGTCTCCTCAAAAGTGGACGAGGACTGGCGTACGTTCCTGGATGAAAGCAAGGAAGAAGAAATATCCACAATCATAGAACAAGAAAAGCTGAAGCCGGAAGAGACAAGGCGTTTCATTGCCAACGCACTGCGCGACGGGACCCTGAAAACTACCGGCACTGCCATTGACAAAATCATGCCTGCAGTGTCTCGGTTCGGAGGTGCCCGGGCAGCAAAGAAACAAGGCATCATAGAAAAATTATTGGCTTTCTTTGAGAAGTATTTGGGGTTGGTGTAGGACGTATTTTGTCTATTACCATTGATTCAGATGGTGCTTCAATTTGAGTACTGAGAGGGTGTAAGCATTGCCAATAATATTGTCAAAGGTACGTATAAGCAACTACCGTTCCATAGAATCTCTTTCTTTGGAGTTGGGATTATTTAATTTGCTGATTGGACAGAACAACACAGGAAAAACAAATTTCCTGAAAGCCATAAATCTTGCTATATCTGGAGCTACCGATATAGCAGAGAATGATATTTATATGGCAAAAGACGAGCGCGTAGAGCAAACAAAAGCGGCTGTAATTGACATTGTCTTTCAGGCTACAGACGATAGCGGTAATACTTGCAAAGTGTTCTCTGGATTCTGGACGAGCGTGTTTACCGATTCTTGGATTACAACAAGTATAGACGGAGACTTCGTCGGAATTAGAACGGAGATAAAGTTCGACCCGATAAAAGACAGCTATGGAACGAGTCGCCACTGCATTAGGCAATGGGGTAACAGTATTGAAGATGCCACTATAGAAACGAAGAGAACCATGTTTACCGATGACATGCGAGCTTATTTGCAATCGTTTTATATGGATGCGAACAGAGATATTGCACAAGACTTGCGGAATAGAAAATCATATTTTGGGCGAGTCACATCAAGCTATGCTTTGACGGAAGAAACAATTAATGAGATCGAGGCACAGCTAAATACAGCTAATACGAAGATCATTGAAAGTATCCCATCTTTACGACAGACGAAAGAGCGGATTTCGGCTATTGGGCAAACTATTGGAGCGGCGAACAGCAGTATAGAGATTGAACCGCTTGCTCGCAAGATAACCGACCTCAATAAAGGCATGGACATTGTGATGCAAGACGGCGAGGCCGCATATTTTCCAATAGCACAGCACGGCTATGGAACACGCAGTTGGATTTCATTCCTTACATTGTCCGCATTTGTCGATAATAAAAAACAAAAGCTGAAAGATGATGACGATGAAGCTGAGCAATTCATTATGCTCACGATGGAAGAACCCGAAGCCCATTTACATCCTCAAGCGCAAAGGAAGCTGTTTGAGCAAATCTCTCATTTTGCCGGGCAGAAAATTGTAAGCACACACTCGCCAAGCATAATAGCGCAGTCCTCATTGACGAATGCAATACTTATCAGTAAAACCGATGGCAAAACTTCTGCGATACGTTATAAAGCCAATCATGACCAAAGTGATAGCGATAAGATTTTCCGGGAAGTAATAAATGCACGTGCGGACGTACTTTTTGCCTCTGCTGTTGTTCTCTGTGAAGGAATAACAGAGGAACTGGCTTTGCCTATTTATTTCAACGAATACTTCAATTGTGCCCCTTATTCACGTGGTGTAAGCATTATAAATACCGGAGGGAAAAACAAATACAAGCCGTTTCTATCTTTGGTGAAGGATTTCGATATACCGTGGTTTATTTTTAGCGACGGCGAGGCAGAGGCTATCACTGCTGTGAAATCTGCAATAAAAGAGGTTTTCGGTATCGATGACTATAAAACACTAGGTAATGTTATCGTTTTAGAAAATGGCGATGATTATGAGGACTATCTTATTCGTGAAGGGTATTCATCTTCAATCATTAAAGCCATATGCGAATATGAACATGATACTTCTTATTTCAATTCATATATTACGCGCATGGACGGACAAAAACGCAAAGGTAATAGTATTCGTAACTATAGCCAGGAAAATGGGCAACATGATGCACTGGTTGACTTGTGCCATGAGGGTAAGACTTGTTATGCGCTTCCTGTAGCAAAAGAAATAATAGAGAATACTGACCGAGCAAAACGAATACCACCCAAAGTAAAGGAATTGCTGTCTGCGATCGCGGACAAAATCGGAGCTTTTAGAGCTCCCATTGTGGAGGATAAACTATGAAGCTATCAGCAAAGCAACAGCAAATTGTGGAGCATTTGGACGGAGCAATGCTTGTCAAAGCGGGGCCGGGCAGCGGCAAAACACGAGTACTTACCGAGCGAATAAAATACCTGCTAAGTGCGAAAAAACGCGGGAAGGTATTGGCTCTGACATTTAGCAACATGGCGGCAGAGGAAATGCGTTCAAGGCTTGAAAAGGATCCACAAGTCGGTGATGCTATTGAGCGTGTTACAATTGGCACTATACATTCATTTTGCCTTGACATTATCCAGTCAAGAGGCTATTTGATTGGGCTGCGCCCTGATATTTCATTATTTGAAAACGAGAATGACAGAAAAGCTATCTTGCGTAGCGTGATTTCAGATGGAGCAGAATTTGGAATGATACTGCAAAGACAGGAAAAACCGGAAGTATTTCTTTCACGTTGCCTTTCAATGATTTCGGAACAGAAGCGTTCCTTAATATCACCGGACTTGTGCAACATAGCTGAGCCTTTCCCAAGGATATACCAAAAATACAACAACATATTGCAAAATCAAAACGCGATGGACTTTGACGATATCCTCTTTTATGCATATCGAATACTTGCAGAAAATCTTGATGTTGCCAAACTCTATAACTCAGTCTATCGGTATGTATGTGTTGATGAATCACAGGATTTGAATAACGCTCAGTATAGCTTCATACAGGCATTCTGTGGTTCTGGTTTTAATAACATAATGATGGTAGGTGATGAGAATCAATCCATATATGCCTTTAATGGTTCAAACAGTAAGTATATGTCGGAATTATTTATGAAGGATTTTCATCCTACGGTCTATACATTGGACGAGAATTTCCGTTCAGCTAAACAGATAATTCAATTCTCCAATACCCTCACAGGGAATACAGATGACGTTTCGAAGTATGTATACGATGGTGAGCTTGCTGTGACCGTCTATAAAAATGAATTGGCAGAGGCAGAAGATGTGCGTAATACAATCGAAAACCTCATTGCCCAAGGCCACAAAGATATTGAAAATCCTTTGAAGTATGAAGATTTCGCTGTCATTGCTAGGAATAAATATGTTTTTTCTCAAGTCGAAAATGTATTTACGGATGGGCACATCCCATTTTTTTATAAGAAAACGCAGTCAGGAATTACTTACGAAACAAGCTACATGGAAGCATTTGACCTGGTGCTTCGCCTTATGATGAACCCGATGGACTTGTACCACAGGCAAATGCTATGCAAGTTGTTATCGCAGAACATATTTGCTGCCGAAAATTGCTCTGATACAAAATCTCTCATAAGACAGCTCTTGTCCGACAGTAGATACTCATGGATGAACTCTATCCTTACGTATATATCGGTTGACGGTGTTCTCGATTTTGACAAAATAATTGGGGCACTAAAAGATAACTTGCCAATAGATTTAACCGATGACGACAGATACCTACTTGAAAAAGACATTGACGAATGGCAGAAGCATTGGAGCAGATTTAAGGGGCATGTTGCAAGAGAGAATAGAACATTAATATCATTTCGTAATGCAATATCCCTCGGGAAGACGCAGGAAATCGACACAGAAACTGGTGTGGCTCTTCTTACCGCTCATATGTCAAAAGGCTTGGAGTTCGAGGTTGTTTTCATAATCGGATTGTCGGAGGGGACATTCCCAGACTACCGCGCAGTCAATAGCGGCGACGAAGCAATAACGCAAGAAAAAAACAATATGTATGTCGCAGTTACAAGGGCAAAACGACTATGTTATTTGTCTTACCCGCAGATAAAGAGGATGCCTTGGGGCAGCGATAAAAGGCAAGATCCGTCACGTTTTATTATTCAAGCCCTGAGATCCAAATAGCAAGGAGAAACGCGACGATGGTCATACCCGGCGAGTGCTACTACTATCTCAAAATGGACAAGAAGTGCGTGTAGATACTAGCCTTAATGCCCATAGCCTTAATGCCCATAGACACATACAGTACTCTTTTTTTAACAAGCCAGCAAAGGCATTATTTATAGTGTGAAATTGCTCTTAATGAGAGTGTAAAATAAAGTGTGTTTGGGTCTCCGAACAGATCCGTACAGCCTGAGCCGAGAAGCTCAGGAACTTAACGACGAAAGAGGAGGCCAGACCTAAATGAAGAAAGAATCAAAAGCAAACACAGAGGAATCACGCTTCGATATCAGCGATGAGGTTCTAGATCAACTGCTGAAGGATTACAGGAAGCCCGAGGACCTGCTCGGTTCCGACGGCATCATTCGACAGCTTACCAAACGGGCTATCGAACGCATCATGAACGCCGAGATGGATTCCACCTGGATGACCGGAACAATCCAGATTCCGGTCATGACTCCGGCAACTGTAGAAACGGTAAGGGACACAAAACTATCAAAGGCAACTTCGGAGAAGTTGAGATATCGACGCCCAGAGACCGGCAGAGCACGTTCGAGCCTCATATAGTCCCTAAGCGCCAGCGGTAGCTGTCAACCGTACATGTCGCTTCAGCAATTGATCACTACGCCGCGGTTGTTGCTTTTTTGGGCCTATTCACGGAACTGTGTAACTGGATAAAATTCAGTCCCGATCTATAACTCAAACCGGCCGCCGTAGACCAGATACATCTGATTCAAGGAGGCTTTCCAATTCTGGAGGGGCAAGGTGCATACGCCGGACGTTTAGAGCGGGCTGACCGCGCAGCGTGGTGCATGGCTACCGGAGAAATGGTGCACGGCGGCCGCAGCTGTGGTGCACACGACCGTCGCGCAGGGTTACTTTACTCCGTGATACCTTTGCGTTTGCGCATGGAATCCTCCTCAACCCTGATAGTATAGGAATCATAAATGATCCGGTCACATATTGCATCGGCCAGAAGGACCACAGGAATCAGACCTACACAATTGACATAAATGGAAATATTTGTGTAATCAATACAGCAGGGCTAAGCTGAAGTACATTTAGGTGCTGTCCCTTATGTTGGATTTAGGCCTTACCTAGGCAAGCGGCAGATTTTAAGCGGATATGGAAGTCGAAGACCAACCGGGAAAAAGATTGAAATAATCCATGCAATTCCAGATTTGTGAATTACGTAGGTTTAACCGGCTGATGTCTTTGTGCGGTCTCCTATTGTCAACAAAGGCATTGCCGGAGCCCGGAATTATGTCGGATCTTTCCCCTCCTGCATTTCTGGATGATTGAAACAGATGCCCCTATTGTTAATATCTGCTATAATGTTTGTCATGGGGAAGCCTCCTTGTTTGTTGGTATTACTTGATTTGTGGCTATTTCAATTATACCGCTCAAGGGGCTTCCCCTTTGCTTTCCGGTGCGTAATCCTATCTGCATTTTTCAAGGTTCGGACTGCTTTAGGCGCGGAATCCAGTTAATAATACAATAGGAGGGATGAAAAAATGTTGAAAAATCTATTTAGCCCGATCTCAATCAAAGGAAAGACCATGAAAAACCGTCTGGCGGTATCTCCAATGGTAACAAACTATTGCAACGAGGACGGAACATGTACCGAAATGTTTTCGGCATATCACGAAGCAAAAGCCAAGGGCGGCTTCGGAATGATAATTACGGAAGATTTCGCTGTCAGGCCTCGCGGAAAGGGGTTCAAACACCTGCCAGGTCTATGGAACGATGCGCAGATCTCCGGCTTTAAGGAATTCACGAAAAGGATCCATCAGTACGACACAGTTCTGATTGCACAGATATACCACTCAGGCAGACAGTCGAGCAAAATGGTGCTTGGCGAGGCGCCCCAGGCACCTTCCGCTATCCCGTGCCCCTTCAGCCCGGATATGCCGGAAGAGTTGAGCATTGAGGAGATTAAGAAAATCATTACAGAATTCGGAGATTGTGCGCGAAGAGCTGAAGAAGCCGGTTTTGACGGAATAGAAGTACACGGAGCTCACGGTTACCTGATCGCTCAGTTCATGTCCTCCTATACCAACAAACGCACAGACGAATACGGCGGCTCTCTACAGAACCGCATCCGTTTCGCGGTGGAGATCATAAAAGATATACGCTCGAAGGTCAGCAATGATTTTATCGTCGGCTACCGTATCTCCGCTGATGAATATGTCACAGGCGGCAGGAATATCGGGGACACACTGACCATAGTCCCCTTCCTTGAAGAGGCCGGCATCGACTATATCCATGTTTCCGCAGGCGTTTACCGCTCCTTCGATGATATCATCCCATCTCAGTACCGCGGCCATTCCTGGAACGCTGATGCGGCCGGAGAGGTAAAAAAGATCACTAAACTTCCTGTCATAACAGTCGGCAGGATCAACGATCCCAGACTGGCAGAAACAATTATTGCCTCCGGCAAGGCTGACATAGTCGCTATGGGGCGTCAGTCCCTGACCGATCCCGAGACGCCCAATAAGGCAAAAGAAGGCCGTTTTGACGAGATCCGTAACTGTATCGCATGCCACCACGGATGTGTGAAAAATCTGCTCAATAACATGCCGATCCAGTGTATCCTTAACCCAACCCTGGGCAGGGAGAGCCAGGTATCCCTTGAAAAAACAACGGCACCAAAAAACATAATGGTCATAGGCTCAGGCCCTGCAGGACTTGAGGCCGCCATCGCAGCGGCCTCGCGTGGGCACAGGGTAAAGGTTTTTGAGAAAAAACGCTGGGCCGGCGGACAGTTCCGTATTGGTGCGGTACCGCCCGGAAAAGGCGAAATGATAAACTACATCAACTGGCAGCTCAACGAGCTCAAAAAGCTGAACGTGCCTGTACTGATGGAGATGGAGGTAACGCCGGAACTTGTGAAAAAGGAAAAGCCGGATGTCATTTTCGCTGCCACGGGAGCCGAGCCAATAATTCCCAATATACCCGGGGTAGACAGACCCAACGTCGTATCTGCCCATGATGTACTGGCAGGCAACGTAAACACCGGCAACAGCGTCGTTGTCGTCGGCGGCGGCTGTGTAGGCGCTGAGACTGCAAACCAGCTGGCAAATTACTTAAAGTGCGTCACCATCATTGAAATGCTGGATGCTATAGCAGGCGATGAAATCCTGGTCCCGCGCTGGGATCTTCTTGAAGACCTCGAAAGGAACAAAGTCAGGATTTGCACAAAAACCACGGTAGACGAGATCACAGATAAAGGCGTCAAGGTTTCCGGCGCTGTCAACGAAGTTATCCCATGCGACACAGTTGTCCTCGCCGTCGGGGCAAAACCGGTACTGGGCCTTGCGGAAGCGCTCAAAAAGGAGGGATATGATGTCCGAGTCATCGGAGACGCTTCAAAGGTCGGCCTTGGCGGTGAAGCCATAATGGAAGGTTTTGAAATCGGAAGGACCATCTAGAAGCAAACACTTCGATCCCTAATGGCATAACTTCCGGGACCTCTTAGTTGAAAAGTAAGCTTATGCCTTGCTGCTGCCTCTCTCCAAGCGGGGGGAGGCAGTTTTTTAGTACGCCCGACATGTGCGCAGGCTAGACGGTGAAAGACCGTTACGGGCTTTGCAGTGGGAACTGTTAGCTGAAGGCAAGGGTGTCCATCGTGAGGTGGAATCTGAAGGAAGCCGGAAGCAAACCCTCGGTCCGACTAACAGAAACCACATATAAGGGCCGTAGCTATCAACCCGTACATGTCGCTTCAGCAATTGATCACTACGCTGCGGCTGTTGCTTTCTCCCCCGTTGTTTTACAGAGACGATCCCACACGGCCCTTTTATATTGTATCTTGCTTAGATGGCTCTCGCCCCCGCGCCGCTGGCTCTCTGTACTGCGATCCGGTGGCTCTAAAAAAACGCGTTTCGCACCACTATTACATTTTATTTATATTCCGGCTATTTTCCTGCCGAAATCCACAGCGGCGTTTTGTGAATCGTCATCCGGGTTCCAGCGGTTTCTGAATCCCTCGTCAATAACTTCAAAACCTGCGTCCGCCATTAAATCATTTATTACTTTTACCGATTCTCCGCTCCATCCGTAACAGCCGAATCCAGCAGCCTTTTTATTCTTAAATTTCAATTCCTTTAGCAGGTGGATAAAGCCTGCCAGAGAAGGCAGTATGCTGTTGGAGAAGGTCGGTGACCCCAAAACTACCGTTTTAGATCTGAATACCTCTGTTACAAGGTCATTTTCATCGCTTTTCGCCAGATTGAAGATTTTTACAACGACATCCGCATCCGCCAGGCCGATTCCTTCTGCTATCCTCTCGGCCAGCATTTTTGTCCCGTTCCACATTGTGTCATAAATGATCACAATCTGGTTTTCGCGGTAATCATTTGACCACTTAGAATATTTTTCAACTATCTGCATCGGATTATCTCTCCAGATAACACCATGGCTTGTTGCTATGATATCGATTGGAAGCTCAAAAGAAATTACTTCATCCAGTTTTTTCCTGAGTATCGCGCTGAATGGGGTAAGAATATTAGCATAGTATTTTATGGCCTCATTAAAAAGGTCACACTGGTCTGCAAGATCATTAAACAGTTTTTCTGTTGCATAATGCTGCCCGAAAGCATCGTTGCTGAACAGGATGTTGTCTTTGGTAAGATAAGTTGCCATGCTGTCCGGCCAGTGCAGCATCGTCATCTCGACAAACACCAGTTCTTTGCCGTTTCCAATATCTATTTTATCTCCCGTCTTGACCACATGAAAATTCCAGTCCTGGTGGTACTGGCCTTTTAAAGATTTAACTGCATTCGCAGTGCAGTAAATTGGTTTGTCCGGAATAAGCTTCATCAAGGCAGGGAGTGCTCCGCTATGGTCGACTTCTCCATGGTTTGAGACAATATAATCGATTTTATTCAGATCGATCTCTTTAGCCAGATTCTCTACAAATTCCTCGGCAAACGGCACCCACACCGTGTCGATCAAAACGGTTTTCTCTTCCTGTATCAGATAGGAGTTGTAACTTGAGCCCTTATGGGTCGAATATTCCTCGCCATGAAACTTCTGAAGCTCCCAGTCAACCTTTCCGACCCATGATACATTGTTTTTAACTTTCTTTTTCAATTGCACTCACGCTCCCTGTCGATCATTAAGTTTATGATTTATCTGTTTTCAATTGCCCGGAGCCGGCGCTTTTACAACTATCAGCTCCAGCGTATCTGCATGCAGGTTTTTTATATTCATCTTTGTATGGACCGGTATTTTTAGCAGAGTTCCAGCCTCATATGCGTGCGTTTCCTGATCGCCGAGGCCAATGGACAGATTTCCTCTGATAACCGTCATATATACATTTGAATTTGTGAAATGCTCTGGGACCCCTTCATTTCTGTTAAATACCATATGGATATAATTAATATTCTCATCAAACAGGACTTTCTCGACAGCCTTTTCATTTCCTACTGACAGTTTAAATACTTGTTCGATCATAACAGCACCGCCTCCAAGCTTAATAGATTTGACTGCCACTCACTTTCTGCAGCAGATTTCCAACTTTGCAGGGCCACAAAATTTATCTCTCATATCCCGGCTGATACATGCACGGATCACTTCTCCGACACTATCAGCCTGACAACGTCGCCTAACAGGTTTATTTCATTCTTTATCCTGAAATCAGCTTTTGTAACCAGAACATCTGTATTCCTGTTTATATTGTCACTTAAAAACATTATCATAAGCGGGTTGAGCCAGTTCATCAGGCATTTCAGAGCAGTGCTGCCGCTCGCCATATGTTCTAACAAAATCAATCTCCCGCCAGGTTTTAGCACTCTATGGCATTCCCGCAGCCCTAAGACTGGATCAGGAACAGTACAAAATACAAATGCGGCTAATACACAGTCAAAACTGCCCGATTCTAGCGGTGTGCTCTGAATATCCATTTCTTCTAATTTAACAGGAACTTTAGAATGCAAGGCCCTTTTTCTTGCTCTATCAAGCATCCTGGGGCTCACATCGATACCTAAAACGCTGCGGCAGCTGTCGGTGTAATATGGGATGTTTAATCCCGTTCCCACCCCGACTTCCAATGTATTTCCAAATGCAAACACTGCCGCGCGTTCACGCCATGCACCAGGGATAAGACGACAGATCACCGCATCGTAAGCTGCAGCGATCCTGTCATATTTATTTTTTATCCTCTGCTTTTCCTGATAACTCAAGGATCCTCCGTCAGTTCGGCTGCAGCTTCAAGCTACTGTCCCAAATAATATTCGCTCAGCTCTTCAAGCCTCTTGTGCAGTTTCTCATGAGTGCCTGCTCCGATCACATTCTCCTCAAGCTCCTCAAAACGGTCAAAAAGCTCATCCTGGACCTTCTCGCTCAAAACGCTGTCGGCCATTTCAAACAGTATATTATTCTCTTTGTCTATGTGCCCGCGCAACAATTCGCTGTATGCCCCGATATTTTCAGTCAATAACAATGCCGCTGATTCGGCTCCGTTTTTATAATCAGCTATGGCCGAGCTCATATTCCGGATGAAAGCCCTCCCCTGCTCGTGTTCTGCAAGCATAACGCCGATCGGGCCACCTTCACGCGGAATTCCTGACTCTTCGAGTTTCGGGAAGAGGATCTGTTCCTCCTTGCCGTGATGGCACTTATCAACAAAAACTTTCAGAAAATCGATCATATCGTCAATATCAGCCGTCCGGATCTTATTTTCAGCCGATATTCCGGTTGCCGCGCTCTCCATGATTTCGAGCATAAGCCTCACAGCCTCATGTTCGTTTCTTAACACATCCGTTGCTTTCATAGATTTCAGCCCCCTTTTCGCTTCGAAACGCTTCGCTATGGCTGTTTCCGATGAATATCCCGCATTGAGAATACCTGGACTGGCTTAATGTTATTCACTGAACTTTCCCACCCATCAACAGGTAGCCAAACTCTTGCAACCGTTCATAGATCACCTGACAATTGTAGATCCCTTGCTGCAGCATATGGTCGATCTGTTCCTTGAAACTATCCAGCGTCGAACCCATTTGTTTGCCCTTACTTTTGTGCGGCTACTCACCCTCTTTGAAATACTTCTTGATCGTATTTCTGGAAATCCCGGTTTCGCGGGAAACTTACGAAATGGACTTGCCTTGCAATTTGATTTGCTCGATCATCACAATAGATATGCCACTCTCCTTCATTACATTGTCTGCCTCCCTTGAATGAACTTCGTCACTCTCAGTGTAGGCGCTTTAGAGGAGTGTGGTCAATTTCCTATAGGCTAGACCTGGCCAATTATCGCCCGGCGTCGACGGTTTCCATGCATGCTTATATTTTTTCTCTACTGGATCATATATTTGATACTTTTATGTGATCCGCTCCAAATGTCATAAAAAAACAAACCTTTTCAGCATGTTTATCCTGTGCGCGTCTGAACTGAATCCTGCCCGTCCTATCTTCCGTGACATCTCTTATATTTCAGGCCGCTTCCGCAGGGACAGGGGGCATTTCTGCCTACTTTCTTCGCGACTCTATTAATGATTAAAGGTTCCATAGAGGGCGGATTAAGTTTTGACCGTTCATCCCGCGTGGAAATCTCTTCCGGAGTGAAACCGTTGTTTTCGTAGATCCGAGTATTATTGAATACATTCAACAATACCCGAATAAAGCGATTCAAGTCGTCAATTCCGTCAAAAACGTAGTCCGATTCAGTGAAGTATTTTATGCAGTCTGTTGTATCAACGTTTTCAAGTATCATCTCCCGCAGATCAATAAGATCCCCATCTACGCCTTCCAGTCCCTCTCCTCTTTCTATCAGATGATTTTTCAGAATATAAGCTTTCAGGTCAGCATAAGGTTTTTTGGGCTCGAAATAATCACCAGTCTCATATCGCAGAAATTCTTCTTTTTCAGGGAGATAACGCGGTTTCCCATTCTGCCTTTCGCGTATTGATGCCACTCTATCTTCATAATCCGAAAAATCAGGCTGGATAGCAGGACCTGAAATGATCCCATCAAATATGGAGTACTCCACGTCATTTGTTTTTGCGAACCGCTGCAGAGCCAGAGTTGTTTCTTCACAATCTGTCTTTACATCTTCGTAATGGTTGAAAACATCGACAAATTCGTTAACGCTGATCACTCCGTACAAAAAAACCGATGCAGTTGCGTACTTAGATAACAACTCCTTGCGCTCTTTCTTTATCCGTATAGTCGTCTTTCCTCTGTTCTCTTGTTTTGTATCCATAGCGGCCTCCTATCTAAGGATAAGGAAGTTCTGCGACTCCCCTCTTTCCAACTGACAAACCTGGGTAAAACTTGCCATTCCATAGGTTCCACCTTTATATCACACAAATTCACGCAGAGGGTAACTATACCAAAAAACTTTTCAGACAGGTCAGTATAAAATTATTAAAAATTTGTAATGACACCGTGACTTTAGCAAATTATAATGTCAAAACAACGACACCTTGGGGGGCGCATCTTGTGAAAAAATGATCGTATTCATTTTTCTTTCCATTTTCCTTTTCACTTCAGTACCGGCCGGGTTGGTATTCGCAGCGGGTCCTGAATATGACCAGGCTTACGCAATATTTCAAAACCAGGGAGCAGCCACTGCCGTTCAGCCATTTAAAAATCTGGCGGAAAAGGGAGACCCGGATGCCATGTATATGCTCGGGCACATATATAAACACAGCGCAAACTTCGAAACAATGTGGGCTGAGAGTGCCAAGTGGTACAAAAATTATCTTCAGTTTCCCTTTGTCAAAAAAGAAAATGCCATGCAGAATCTGGGCGAACTTTATATGACCGGAGGATATGGCCTGGAAAAAGACCTCGGCCAGGCAAGGGGTTATTTTGAAAAGCTTGCAGAATTGGGATGGTTTAATAGTGATTGGGGAAAATTCCCCATCAATAACCTTACCGCGGTCATGGGTGAGCAGATGGCGGCCTACACTAAAGACGACGCTGACTACGTCAAGGCCGGAAAAGCTTTTCTAAAAAACAAGCCGAAGGATGCCCTTGCACCGCTGAAGCAGTCAGCGGAATACAAGAACCCCGACGCCATGGAAGTCCTGGGGGTCATGTACAAATACGGCATAGGTGTCAAGCAGGACTACTACGAAGCAGCTTCCTGGTTCAGAAAGGCTGCGGAAAAGGAGCTTCCCTATTCCATGCTCAACATGGGAAAACTATATGACAAGGGAAACGGCGTGACACAGGATGACGCAACAGCAAGGGAATGGTACAAAAAATCGGCACTGGCAGGGAATGAAGAAGCTAAAACTATCCTTACCGAAAAGATGTCCAAAGATCCCCTTGCCCCCGAAATGGCAATAGAGATGGTCAGCAAAATGAGGTATGCCAAGGACGGACTCCCATGGGGCGAAGTGGTAAAAAAATTCATACTCAAACCGAAATGGGAATATTATTTCAACGACCGGGAAGGCCACGTGGTAAAACTCAGGGGCTACTACGAAGACGGACAGAAGGAGAAGAACGCTATCACCGTATGGTACTACCTCAAATGTGAGCCGAACATCGCAGACGGAACGAAAGCATACTCGATAAAACAGCTTTACTCCGCTTCAAAGGACGAGAAATCAAAGCAGGGCATTCCCGACTGGCTTGCCTATGAACTGGAATGACCTGAAAAATCAGATGTTTTGAGGTAACTGCAGACTCCCACGTTTTATGGGGGTCTGTTTTATTTTATGTTCTATGGGGTGTCCTGGACTGATACATCCATAGAGGAATTCACACGGCAGTTAGACGAATACTGCGAAACGCGGTGAGATAGAGCCACTGGCGCGGAGTTTTAGAGCCGGTCGCGCGCTTGAAGAGAGCCACCCTGCGCACTAAAAAGAGCCACATTCCTAAAACTCCTGTAAGAATAACACTGGGGTAGAATAACACTGGGGTCAGACCTACACATTTGACAAAAGGGAGAATTTGACAAAAGGGGTCAGACCTACATTTGACAAAAGGGGTCAGACCTACACATTTGACAAAAGGGAGAATAACAATGGGGTCAGACCTGGGGTCAGACCTACACATTTGACAAAATGGCCGAATTGACTGAGGCAAAAGATAACTACCCCTTAGGCAAACTTGAGAAGCGCATCCGTCAGGCGGATCTGCTTATTTGGGACGAAGTGGTATGCAAGATCGTTTCCAATTGGAGTTAACGGTCAGACCTATGGGGTCAGGTCAGACCTATGGGGTCAGACCTACACATTTGACAAAATGGCCGAATCGAATGAGGCAAAAGATAACTACCTCTTGGGCAAACTTGAGAAGCGCATCCGTCAGGCGGATCTGCTTACTCTGGGACGAGATGAGTTATGTGGGCTTTTACCTGTTCCAGTCCGAGATGGTATTCAAGGTCGTTTTCAATCCAAGTGAATGGGGTGGTGCCATGGTTGCGGCCCTTGCTTATCGGCTGACATCCAAGTCTTTTGTGCCGGATAGGAACGGCGGTTCATTCCGCCTTGACCAGCCGTTGAAGCCTTGACATTCGCAGACAGGTGGCTCACTTTCAAGTCAGCGACCGGCTCACTTTCGGGTTGATAAACACACCGCTCATCTCTCCTTCATGAAAAAGCCCCAGAATATCCTTGTACATGGTCATTTATATGACCTTCCTAAGTTGTATTTGCGCTTTGTGCAGCACATAACTTAAGTTTAGTTCAAAGTATCTGGGCCTGTGTTAAGTGAGGGGCTGGGCCTCAGGGCTGTGATACGATGCGCCTGGCATGTGCGGAATTGGTGTTAACTATGCAGCGAAATACTCGGTATTTTCAACTTACAGGAGCTTTAAGAAGGTGGCTCTCTTCGAGCGCGCGACCGGCTCTAAAACTCCGCGCCAGTGGCTCTATCTCACCGCGTTTCGCATTCAATGGCCATTTTGCAATTCTGGGGATTTTAGCTTACAACAAACACAGATTAACCCTGGCAAACTAATTTTTGACCTTCTCCAAAAACAAAAAATGCTGCAATGATCCATAAAATATTTAAATTGCTTTTGAGAGGGCAAAAAAATGGCTGCTGTTTATATCGTTCGTAAAGATATTATATTGACATTGTATTTATAATTGCTACAATACTCATATAAGACACAAAAAGGAGTGAGATAAATGCCCCAGGTACTTGTAAACATCCGTATGGACGATGCTCTAAAGAAAGATATGGAGAAGACATGTCAGGAGCTTGGCATGAACATGACTACGGCATTCACCATTTTTGCAAAAAAAATGAGCAGAGAAAAAAGGATCCCTTTTGAAGTCTCAGTTGATCCCTTCTATTCCGAGAGCAACATGGCATACTTAAAAGAATCCATAGCACAGCTTAAAGAGGGGCGGACAGTGACTAAAACAATGGAGGAATTAGAGGCACTGCCCCGTTCGTAAACTTACCCTTGCTCTCTACGCATGGGAAGATTACCTCTACTGGCAGACTGAGGACAAAAAGACACTAAAACGCATCAATGCTCTGCTTAAAGATATAGACCGCAATGGCTGTGAAGGCATAGGCAAACCCGAGCCTTTAAAAGACTGCCAAGGCTGTTGGAGCCGACGAATTGATGATGTCAACCGCCTTGTATATAGACTTTCGGATGAAGAAATTGAAATAATCCAGTGCAAAGGACACTACACTGACTAGGATCGACATCATATAGAGTATTCAAAATACTGCTAAGCAGCCGTGAAAATCACAGAGAATTGCAGCTTTTCAAGCTATGGTGAATTTAATGGGTGTGGCTTAAGCCGGGTAGAATTTACTGTTTTTGAACGGCGGAGAATTAGAGATTTAAGAACCGATTCACCGCAACTTGAAAAGCTGCGAATTCACCACGAGTGTATTTATCGTAAATTCCCCAGTGGATGCACTCTCCGCTTTAAGCCAGTCTTGGTCGTAAACGGAGCTTTGATGTCCGAGTCTCGCTGCCAAAACAAGAAGGCGGCCGTCTTCTATTCTGACATAGGGGGTATTTCGTCACATATTAGACAATGGCTTGCATAAGGACAACTAACCCCCTATGTTAGAATAAGGTGTTTTGCCTGTGCCCCTCGAGCTTCAGGGGAATAGATATTCAGGCGCCTCGTGACCGCAACAAAGAAGCCGGAGCTCATGAACACACCGCCGCAGCCTATGATTGGCCCGCGGTGGCAGGGAAGACACAAAAGGGAAAGAGGGCACGCGCTCGACATAGCGGATCCGCCGCAGAAGCGGCGTTTATGGCAATTAACCGCGCGGCGCGCACAAACTCACGGCGCCGCTTTGTGCGGCGCCGCGTCAGCTGTATAAGTTGAGGGCTATTTCTTGAGCCGTTGGAAATTAGAGCCTGAGCGCCTCTGCCGTCTCCATGTAGTGCGCGCGCATGCCGAGTGCGTCGGCCACCGCCGGCAGCGTGAGTTTCCCCTTATATATGGAAAGTCCCTTTAGCAACGCCGGGTTTTCTTCGCAGGCCTTAACGACGCCTTTTGAGGCAAGCTGAACTCCGTAGCTTACCGTTGCGTTGGAAAGGGCTATCGCCGATGTCCGTGCGTACGCTCCTGGCATGTTGGCCACACAGTAGTGCACCACGCCCTCTTCTATGAATATCGGGTCGTCGTGGGTCGTTGGGTGAGACGTCTCACCGACGCCGCCCTGGTCAATGGCGACGTCCACAAAGACCGACCCGGGGCGCATGGATTTCAGGTGCTCCCTGGTTACAAGTTTCGGCGCTTTCGCTCCTCCGGGCAGCAGCACGGCGCCTATCACAAGGTCCGCGTCTTTTATCGCGTCGCTTATTGTCGCTTCGTCGCTGTATACGGCAACGCAGTTAGGTGGCATAACCTCGGCTAGGTACGCAAGCCTGCGGTGGTTGACCTCAGTTACCGTAACCCTGCCCCCAAGGCCCGAGGCTACCTTGGCTGCGTTTATTCCTACATTGCCTCCTCCGATCACCAGCACGTTGGCGGGAGCTACGCCGGGCACTCCCATTGGCAGCAGCCCGCTGCCACCGTAAGTTTTGCCCATATAGAACGCGCCTACGATCGCCGACATGCGTCCGGCGACCTCGCTCATCGGCTGAAGAAGAGGGAGCCCCCACGGTTCGGCGACCATTTCATACGCCACGCAGGAAGCACCGGATTTGATGCAGGCTTCTGTGAGCTCGCGGTCAGCCGCGAAATGAAAATACGTGAATATTATCTGTGATTTTTTCATGCGCCCATATTCTTCGGGCAGGGGTTCTTTGACCTTGACAATCATATCCGCCGTATCCCACACCATGCCAGCCGTCTCAAGTATAGTCGCGCCCGATTTGACATATTCGCCGTCGGAAAATCCAGCCTCCAGTCCAGCCCCCTTTTCAATAAAAACATCATGCCCCGCGCTTCTGTAGGTCCGCGCTGTTGCCGGTGTCAATCCCACTCTGTACTCGCGATTTTTGATCTCTTTAGGACACCCTATTTTCATTAGTAGGCCTTCCCTCCCATTTTTGTATTTATAAAACTCCCAAAAAGATTATACACCGAATATTCAGAATATAAAATCATTACATTGCCTTGTTTCTAAAAAAATATTTTTTCTACGTATTCAGATGTCGAAGCGATCATCATTGCCGCATAATTGACCCGAAAATTAGCTTGATCCCCTATATCTGGGACAGAGAACATGTCTTCGATATCGCATACGAGGTGATCGCTGGAAGCGCCGAGTATTTTTATTCCAGGATCAGAAGGGAGAATCCCTTCAGGATATATGTTCTGCCTTCCGGCGGCAAGGATGCCGCGCAGCCGGCACCCTATGTCATCAAAATGCGGCGTGTGCCCAAAAGCGTCGAGGGCCTGAACGCCCCACGGCTTGCTTGGCTTGCGCGCTATCTCCACCCATGTCGCCGAAAATTCAAGAGTGTCCTGTCTTAATCGCTCTATAGGCTCCCAAGCTATGGCTCCTCTCAGCATGGCGCTTCCAAGGCGCAGCTGGTTGACGCCGCGCGGCAGTCTTCCCTCAAGCAGCAAAGGCATACAGGTAGTGCCTCCTATAGATACAATGTCTATCGGATGGCCGGTAATCTCTTCAACGATACGCGCGCACTTGAGGAGATTCGATATGTTCTCTTCGGACGGTAGTATGCCTCCGAAGCATCCGAAGTTCGCGCCTACACCGGCTATGCGCACTCTTTGCAGTCCTTTTATTTGATCTTTCATCGTAATAAGGTTGCACGGCATGACCCCTTCTCGAAGGTCTCCGGCCTCAATCATCATTATGACGTCGTAATTTTTCTTTTTCATGCGGCATGTCTCCTCCAGAAGCTGAAGGGATCTGCCGCATGATATGAGCGCCATGTCGGAGACGTCGGTTAATTCGTCCATTTCTTGCGGCATAGGGATGCGTATCAGCAAAAATTTACAGCGAATCCCGGCCTCTTTCTGTTTTTTTATGTTGCGAAGCCTGCTGTCGGCCAATCCGGCGCAGCCTCCTTCAACGAATATTCTCCCTATCTCAGGCGCGCCGCAGAGCCCCTTCGTCACGCCCCAAACATCTGCTCCATGTTCATTGGCAATTGTTGAGATTGTCCTCGTGTTCTCGTATATGGGTTCGCAAAATATTTTAAGGCACGGACTGCTCACGCTCATTCCTCCGTTTCAAACAGCGCGCAAATTGACGCGCGGGTACGATTTTGCCGGCCCCTCCTGTTTCAACTGGGGCCGGCAAAATTTGTACGGTGCTGTCTACATGGTTATGATTTTCTCTTCGAGGACTATTCCTTCGTTTTTTAGTTCGTTTAAGACAGGCTCGTATATTTCCTTTGACATAGGAGCATGCAGCCCAGGCTTTCTTATTTTGCCCTCGAGGATAAACCTGGCCGCTATGGCTGGCGGAATACCCGTGGTCTTAGCTATGGATGTCCATTTGCCGGGCACCCCGTAGTCTATCAGTACCGAGCTGTGCAGTTCTCTTACGCCGTTTGGATATGCCGCTGTGACTTCATCGCACAGCACGACCAAATCCCTCTCGTTGGGAGCGAATACCAGTTTTTTCGCGAAAAGCACGGAAACTACATCGCGTGCGGATGCGCTGTCAAACGGCAGGGGGACATCGTCGAAGAAGCCAAGCCACTCCATCCTCAGTATAAATGCAGACCATGGTTTAAGCCCGAATCGAGCGCAAAGCGCCTCCTTAGCGCATCCCGTGCCCCCGGCCTGACGCGCTGTGAATTCCGCAAACGTCATCCCCTTGGTGTCTTGGATATCAGTGTTAAAATAACCTATCTGGTTCATGTAGCATATGGTCTCACACCAGCCGTTATAGCGCAAAGTACCTCTGTATATCGTCTTTGCCTCCGGGATGCCGTACCCTTCCCTGTAGACGGTGGAGTCGGCGTTGGCGTACGCTTCAAACACACCAAGCTTCGGCACCTCGCAGAGGAAAACGTGCTCGTACGTTTCGCCGTCCGGCCATACGATCTCACTGCCGTCCAGGAGGATCTTGGCGGTCCTTTTGCTGGCTCCGATCAGGCTTGATGGCGACCATGAAAGCTTGTATCCCCATGGATTGTTGTTGGCCTCAGGTGCCGGAAGCGCGCCGCAAAGGGAACGGAAAGACTCTACACTGCCGCCGCGTCCGTGTATTCCGTTTATCACACTGGCCGCCGACATGTGGTCGATGCCCGGGTCAAGACCAAGCTCGACCGCGAAGATTACTCCGGCTTTTTCTATCTCCCGCGCCATAGACCGAGTCTGTTCGTCAAGATACGCCGGGTGGACCAGGCTTACCTTTTTGGCAAGGCATGTCTTTGAGATCCCCGGCATAAATTCGGGCGGCAGGAAACTGACCACCACTTTCGGCGCGCAGCTGTCGATGAGGCTTGCCGCCATTGAGGCCGCATCAGCTTGGACAGTTTTGACGCGGCCTGAAATTCGGGCCGCAGATGCGAGATTGTCAGCTGATATATCCGCCACGACCATATCACACTCGCATTTTCTTGCAAGGTAGTCGATGAAGGGGCCTGAGATACGCCCCGCTCCCAAAAGAAGGACTGTTTCTTTCATTTATAATGCACCTCCGGCAATTTATATGTGTTTACGGCCGCTTTAAGGCATAAGCCCGATAGAAGCGGCGACGATGCCCATAAGCGTCATGAAGTCGTACACAGGCAGCCGCACAGAGTCCCTTATGGCCTGCGAAAACGGGGGCAAGTCCGTGCATTCAAGCACGAACGCGCCTATTTCAGGATTAGCCGCGACCGCCCTTCTTGCCGTCCCAACAACATCTTTCTCTATGATTGCAAGGTCCACGTCATCATCCGGAGCGGTGAAAATTTTGTTCCACTCGGGCGACTCCTCCATGCCGAAGATTTCGATCTTCATGTCGTCCGTGATCCCAACAGCGCGCAGGTGCCTTTCCTTAAGCGCGGCCTTTTTTGCGGTTATAACCGCTATGGACTTGCGGGGCGATATGATGCCGCGCACAAAAGGCACCTGCAGCAGGCTTGACGTAAATACCGGAACGTTTAGCGCAAGAGCAAGCTCGCGCTGAAACACCGCATTGAAGCCGCAGCTTGTCGTTATAGCCTCGATACCTTCAGCCTCAAGCCGTTTCGATTCACGTATCATGTTCTCCAATATTTCCTCGCTTGGATTTTCAAGGACAGTTTGGACATTCGCGCCCCTTATCCTGCAAAAGCACACCGGGAAGGGATAGGAGTCCGGGTTCGTGCTGTTGCCCTTCAAAAACTCAAGCTGCACAAGCCCCCTCGGGACTTGCCCTGCCTCCCAGCAAAGCACCGCTATCCTGCATGGCCGCTGACTCATATATCCACCTTCGTTTCTTTGTGAAGGGGGGATGCTGCTCCCCCCTTCTTTGAATTTAAATCAGGGTTTCATTGACGTTTACGCATCTTAAATTACATAAACGCGCCGATAGCTACGTAAAGGACAAAAGATATTACGGCGCACATAAGCGCGTACGGAAGCTGCGTCGACACGTGGTCCATATGGTCGCACGCGGCGCCGAACGACGACAGGCATGTTGTGTCTGATACCGGCGAGCAGTGGTCTCCTAACACACCGCCGCCTATTATCGCGCCGACCGTCAAAAAGACTATCGGAGATACGACGCCGCCTGAGAGCCCGAACGCAACGGGAAGAGAGAACGGCACCAATAGCGCGTACGTCCCCCACGACGTCCCCGTGAAGAACGATATACACGCGCCCGCAAGGAAGGTTATAGCGGGAAGGAGCGCGGGCGTCATCCACGCTTTTGTCACTTCAATGACAAACTGCTGCGCGCCTAAGCTTTTTGAAATTGTATTTATACAGTACGCAAGCGCAAGGATGAATATCGCGGGCAGCACGGCCTTGACCCCCGCGGTCGCCGTGTCGACAAAGTCCTTCACGCTTTTGAAGTAACCTCCTATCGACAGCACTATTGACTGGTACATGACTACAACGAAGAACGCCTCTAGTATCTTTACGCTGTGCAGTGTCAAGAACGTCCCGACCGCTATGGCGATCAGCATCACGACGGGTATGACCAAATGCAGCACCATGTGAGTCGGTTTCCCGGGTATGGGCTTGATCTCATCAAGCTCGGGGCCCGCCAGCGGCGTGGCTCCGTCGCGGATGACCTTGCCCTCGTTCTTTGCGCGCTCTTCGGCTTTTTTCATCGGTCCGAAGTTAGGGAGAATTTGAAATGCGAACAGGCCGCAAAAAATAACGGCGAGCCATCCGTAGAAGTTATAAGGTATCGAACTTAAGAAGACGTTCATTCCGTCTTCAGCCGTCGCTATGGGGCCCTGTCCTTTAAGGAGCCCCGCTATGTATACGGCCCAGCCTGAGATCGGGACTATTGTGCATACCGGGCCGCTGCCTGAGTCCAATGTGTATGCCAGCATCTCCCTGGAAACCTTGTATTTGTCGGTTATCGGGCGCGCTATCGGACCGCTGAACAGCGGGCTGAAATAGTCGCTGAAGAAAATAAATATGCCGAGCAGCCAGCCGAAGCCGGAGGCTGCGCGCCTGCTGCGGATCTTAGTGCTGCCCCATTCTGCAAACCCGGCTATCACGTTGGACCTCATGTAGAAGGCCACCATGATGCCGACCGCGACCTCAATCATAAGCACCCATATGAAATCGGCGTTGCCGAGGGATGTCTGGAACAGTTTTGAAAGGCCTGTGGCTGGGTCGTATCCTGCGATGACGACACCGACGATGCAGCCTATTATCAATGAAAACACGGCGTCCTTTGTCTTGAACGCCAAAAACAGCGTGAGTACCACAGGCAGTAAAGATATGATCCCCTTCGGTGCGATATCTCCCATCTCTCTTCTCTCCTTCCGTCGCCAGTCCTAAAATAAAGCGTTTCCTTAGAAATCCTGCGCCTGTCAAAAAGCCTGCCTTAACTTCCCTGGCGCATCCCCCCCTCCTTTGCACAGCGCTTCTTTTATCTTTAAGGAAGTTCGTTTCCGTCCCACTCTTCAACGTGCTTGGTGAACGTTATGCCTCGCTTTTTAAGCTCCTCCATATACCTGTCAAATGGCACGCATGTAGGGCCGGCTATTCCCTTCTTTTTTACCTCGCCGCTTAATATCATCTGCGCTCCGATGGAGACAGGAAAACCTACAGTGCGCTGCATTGCTGTGAACTTTGAGTCAAGATCCCTTAAGTCGGTTATCTGAAACACAGCGCGAAGCGGCCTGCCGTCCTTATAGCCCCTAACGTCTGACCTTATGAGCGCGACATCGCGTTCGTCGTCCTCGTACCAGAACTGCCTTTGACTTCCAAAAAGCGCGGCGCAGAAAGCATCCGGAGCCACTTTGGCGCCGCACACGCTTATCGGATCCGGCGACAAGAAGCCGCACTTTGCCATGACCCTCCAAAATGCTCCGGTGCCTGGCCATCTGCATATATACCTGCCCATTGAGCTTATCGTATCCCGAATGCCAAACGCGCGGGCAAACAACTCGCTGTCTCCGTTTGCGAAACATTCAAGGGGAGAGTCGAATTCCGGCAGATTTAGCATATGCATGTTTTCCTCGTCAAACATGGCGTCAGCCGCTATATCGATCGCGCAGCCGCCTTTTATTACGCGCGCCGGACGCAGGTACGAGCGCATCACGCCTATCACAGACCATGTGAACTTGTAGCGGATTGGGTTATGGCTCGCCTTAGGCTCCGGAAAGCCTGCGCCGTAGGAATGGAAGGCCTTAGTTTCGTCAAGCTCGTCAAGAGCCCTGCGCCCCAACACGATGTCCATCCCGGGGTCCATTCCGAACTCCTCAAGTATCGTTATACCGACGGATTCTGCCTCTTCGTGCAGCGATGCGATAGCCTCGGCCTCCGCGGCCCTTTTTGCCATGTCCTGCTCGCCTGGATTGAAAAGATACATTGCGGATACGAGGCTGACTTTTGCTTTCACCGCAAGTTTTGCCATTTTAAGCGCAAATTGCCCGGGCAAAAGTTCTATGACGACGTCGGCCTGCCTCATCAGATCAAGCACCGCTTTTTCGTCGCGTGCGTCAAGTTTGACTGGCACTACCCGAGGATCCTTAAAGCGCGCGGAAGGATCTTCTTCTTCAAAGGACGCGTCCGCAACTATCACGTTGCCGATGGTTTTGCTTTTCAGAAGGTCCGCAAGGCATGCCTTTCCCTGCATCCCGTAACCCAGCTGCAACACGACGTTTCCTTTCATATCGGCATCCGCCCCCGTTTAATGTATTCATTTATGTATTTTTGTCTGACTGATATTGAAATTATCATAAACTTTTGGTACTGTCAATGTTTATTTTTTAATTTGTTTTTATAAAAAGGTTTTAATTTGGTCTTTTTGGAGGCAAAACGGCGACATCGCAGAAAGGAAGCGGCCGAGCCCCCTTGGGAATGGAGGCTTGGCCGGCCATAGTTTTATCTTTCTGTATTTTTTTGTGTTTTATTTTTTAATGAGCAGTTTTGAGTAAGTGGTGTGGATGTGCTTTTTCATGAGGCCGCGCGCCAGGTCCGCGTCTTTCTCCCTTATGGCCCTCACTATCGCGGCGTGCTGCTTAGGCGTCTCGTGTTCTATTACGATATCAGCGGGCGGCCGATAAAAACCGTCGAAGTAAAATATGTAGACATTGGAGCGCCAGAAGGCGTTCTGCACCCACTTCTCAACGTATGGATTGTGGCTGTATTTAGCTATGAATAGATGCAGGTCCTCATTTATGCTTTCCCAAAGCTCTTTGTCCTTGTTCTCAAATGCCGCCGTGTCCTTAGCAAGCAATTTCTCAAGCTGCGCAACCTCGTTTTCAGTTGCGTTGCGCGCCGCCATCGCGGCCGCCTCGCCCTCCGCAATCTGACGAGCCTCGAAAACCAGCTCCGCGTCCTTTGGCGTAGGTATAGGTATGTAACAGCCTTTTTTGGGCATCTTGTTCAGAAAACCTTCCGACACAAGGCGGCTGAGAGCTCGGCCCACAGGCGTGCGGCTCATGTTAAGTTTCTGCGCAATCTCAAGTTCAAGCAGAAAATCACCCGGTGAATATGCCCCCGACAGTATCTGATTTATTATCGACCTATAGGCCCTCTCTTCCGCGTTCTCCACTTGCTCTCCTCCAAATCAGCCGCTTTGCGCCGCAAAATAAAAAAAATGCCGGCAACACAGGAGATATTGTATCACACCTGTTTGCCGGCATAAATCCAAGCTCAGCCTATCTGCTAAACGGCCGTCAGTCGTCGTAGTTCTTGCCAGTGCTGCCGTACTTTCCCGGGGCGTTTTTCTCCGTATAGTCGCTGCGCCTGCCCAATATCTTGCGGTCAGGCGACGCGTTGTGGTCAGGACGGCGCGACATCACATCTGCCACCGCGTCAGCGCTGCCCTCAGCGCCAAACGCGGTTATGAAACGCTCAGCCCACCACTGCATCTCGTCTACTATCCTGTCGATTATGTGCTTAGGCTCGGCAAGTATCCTATCGCAGAACGGCAGGTTGAGCTTTTTATAGTCACCGCTCTTTCTGCTCATGCCTTTCGCGTCCGCCGCCGCGACTATTTCGTTCCAGAGCTCCACTGAAATGCCGCGGTCGGGCTCTTTGGTATACGTCCCGCCCTCTGTCACAGCGTTGCCTGTCTCAGGATCCATCTTTATGCCGAAGTAAACGTTCTGGAAGAGCGTGGCCACATTTCCCTTGCGTATGCCATATTTTCTGAACGTGGACACTTTGCTCAGCGGGGTGCCGGATATCCCGTGCTGGGCTATCGCCACGCCATAGGGGGCTATCGCGTCGGCAATTTCCTTCGTCCGGTTCAGGTCGATTCCCTCCATCTGCCCCACCGCAGGGTCATACGTGCCGTGCAGGCTTCCGTTAGATATCGCGAGATAATCCGGGAATATCCCCCACGCGTTGAGGCCGCCTATAAAGTAGGTGGCTTCTTCCACAGTGGAAAGCTCTCCCGGGCCTTTGATCTCACCGACCTCGACCTCAAGGCCGAGCTCAGCGGGCAGCCATCCGCCTATTGACCGCGTCGCCACAAAGTTCTGATAGTCGTCTAAGTGCGAGGCGTCGATAGCGACGGAGGTAAAGCCGTTGACAAGTATGCCGTAAAGATGCCCGACCCCTTTAAGGACGTCTTCCCGCCCCTTTATGGCGTAGTGATCAACATGAAGCCCAAAGACGGCCCCATGCCCCATCTCTGCGGAGTATTTAAGAGCGTAGTCCGGTACGTTGTCATAGTTCGCGCCGCAGTAACCTGCCTCAGACTTTGCAAGCTCAATGAGCACCGCGGCGTTCTTATTCTTAGCCGCTTTAAGCACGGCCTTTATCACTAGCGGGTGCCGCGCGTTAGCGGCAAGGACTATACAGTCGGCTTCCCTTGCCGCCTCGGCGATATCCCGTCCGCTGACAAGCCCCATAGCTTCGCCGCCGAACTTTGCCTGTATGTTAAGAGGGCGTTTCTTCAGCAGCTCCTGATATGACTTGCTGTTAACATCCAATTGGACTCTCCTCCTCACGGAATAATTTTATGTCGCTCGCTCAATTGTAGCCGACAGCCGCTGATAATGAAAGGGCGGCATCGCTCGCCGGCAGGTTTATTCGGTGAGACTGTGCGCACAGTTAAAACAAAAGACGGGTCGCCCCCGTCTTTTGTCGTTACGCTATCTAAGATATCTTGTGCGCGGGCTAAAACTTAAAGGAATATACCCTTCAGTTTAAGGCCGTCGGCAACGCGCTTGATGGCTACGAGGAAGGCCGCGCGGCGCATCTTAACGTTATGCTGCTTGGCGTAGTCCCACACTCTGTGGAAGTTGTCCGTCATGATCGGGACAAGGCGATCGTTGTACTCCTTCTCCGTCCAGAAGAACCCGGCAAGGTCCTGCACCCACTCAAAGTATGAGCCGATGACGCCGCCGCTGTTGGCGAGGAAATCGGGGACCACAAGGATGCCGCGCCTGTCGAGGATGGCGTCTCCTTCTGGCGTTACAGGGCCGTTAGCGCCTTCCACTATGTAGGTCGCTTTGATCTTCTCAGCGTTTTTCTCGTTGATGGCGCCTTCAAGCGCGCACGGAGAAAGCACCAGGGCTTCCTGCTCTAGGATCTCCTCACCGCTCATCTTTACGAGGCCGGGCTGCGTGTAACCCTCAAGGATGCGCTTCGGGTGAGCTTCCACAAACGCCTTGGCTGCCGCCACATCAATGCCGTCTTTGCAGTAGTAGCCGCCCGTGATGTCGCTTATTCCGACTATTTTTGCGCCTGCCTCGTGCAGGAAAAGGGCGTTGTACGTGCCGACGTTGCCGAAGCCCTGCACTATGATCTTGGCGCCCTCTATCTTCTCGCCCTTGGCTTTAAGAAGCTCGCGGATACAGGTCGAAACTCCGAGCCCGGTCGCTGCAGTGCGTCCCTTTGAACCCCAGTATGCCACGGGCTTTCCTGTCACCACGCCTGGCTCGAGATGGCCGCGCAGCTTTGAGACTGTGTCCATTATCCACACCATCTCGGGGCCGCCGGTGTTGACGTCAGGAGCGGGAACATCGGTCCAGTCGCCTATGAACGGAGCGACACGAGCCGCGAAAGTGCGCGTCATCATCTCGCGCTCGCGCGGGGAAAGATCAAACGGATTTACGGCTATACCGCCTTTGCCTCCGCCGTAGGGGATACCGGCAAGAGAGCATTTCCAGGTCATAAGGCTTGCGAGCGCCTCGCACTCCTCAAGGTTCACATCAGGGTGGAAACGAAGGCCGCCCTTTGCCGGACCGCATACCGTCGAGTGCTGCACGCGATAGCCCTCAAACACCTTGACCGAACCGTCGTCCATGGTTACGGGAATCGAGACGCATATAGAGCGCTCGGGACGGCTCATCACCTCGATAAGGCCATCGTCAAGCCCCATCTCTTCGGCAGCTGCGTAGAAATTCTTAAGAGCGGTGTCGAGAAGAACGTTTTTGGAAGTACGTTTCTGTACGGCCATACAAAAAACCTCCTTGATTTTTTTGCCCCTCAGGGCTTTTCACCTTTATGATCGTTCAGTTTTTAAAACGACCCTTATGCATGCCTTTAATTGTATCCCTGTTTTTTAAGTGAGTAAAGAGGGTCAAATTTTTGAACCGTAGAATTGACGTCAAAAGTTAAAAAATAGAGTAAATTAACAGGTATAACTTAGAGAAAAAAGGCGCAATATCTGTTACCGCCAAAAACTTCCGTGAAAACAAACCACAGATTAACGCCGGTATAAAAACCGATCGGCCCATGTATTTGCATATCGTAAGCGACGCGTAAAAAAAACGGACCGCACGCCCGCGGCGCATGTGACAATTGACAGACCGCGCCTACTCAGAAAGGAACGGGCGTATAAAGTCATCCAGCTGATCGAAGTCTATCAGGAACGAGTCATGTCCGTTTTCGCTTTCTATTTCCTCATACCTCGCATCAACACCGCCGGTGCGTGCGTTCCTGGCGGCCTCTTCAACCTGCCAGCTGGGAAAGAGCATGTCGCTCGATATGCCGACGGCGAGCAGCTTGCGCCCGGCAAAGAGCCTCCATGCCTCGGTGAGGCCGCCGCGGCCGCTTCCTATGTCGTGCAGATCCATCATCTTCGTCAGATAGAGGTAACAGTTGGCGTCAAATCGTCTTACAAGCTCCTCGCCGTGGTGGTACAGATAACTCTCTACCTTGAACTGCCCCTCCCAATCGTCGGCGCTGCCGCGCGCCATCTCTCTCATATACCTCCCTGAGAACGACTGTTCGCTTCGGTAAGTTATCATGGCCAGCATGCGCGCCAGAGCCAGCCCCCGTGACGGACCGCGCCCATCGTAATCCCCGCATTTCCAGTCGGGGTCTGACATGATGCTGTTGCGCTGAACAGCGTTGAAAGCTATAGCCTGAGGGTAAAGCCTGTCCGGAGCCGCTATCAGTATGCATTTCTCTACCTCCTCCGGAAAGGAGACTGCCATTTCCGCCGCGATCATGCCTCCCAGAGAGCCTCCTGCCACGGCCGCAATCTTCTTTATCCCAAGCGCATTGAGGGCCTCCTTCTGGGCCCTTGCAACATCCCGCGGCGAAACTATGGGGAAGCTCATATTCCACCTCTTGCCCGTCTTAGGGTTTATGGACAGGGGCGACGTGCTGCCGTAAGGACTTGCGATGTTGTTGAAACAGATCACGCAGTACTTTCCGGTGTCAAAGACCTTGTTGTCCCCAACCAGCGCGTCCCACCAAGGATCAGGCTGGCCCTCAATCTTTTCACCTGCAAGCCTGTGGCTTCCGGTAAGCGCGTGACATATCACTATCGCGTTATCCGCGCTGTCGTTGAGTTCACCGTACATCGCGTATACCTGAACCGGCTCCTCAAGGCGGCCGGACTGAAGAACGAGCTCGGGGATCGTAACCGAACCGATTCGCTCTCTGAGCATGTCATCAAACTCCGGCAGCCGCACGCAACCCGGCATCAAGATCGTCTATTATGTCGGCCGCGTCCTCAAGCCCAACGCTGAGCCGGATCAGCCCGTCGCTCAAGCCCGCAGATATGCGCTGCTCCGTGGTAAGCTGGCTGTGCGTGGTGCTGGCGGGATGTATGATTATGGTCCGCGAGTCCCCCAAATTAGCCATATGCCCTATGAGCTTAAGGCTGTCCAAAAGCCTGCGCCCGGCTTCGACACCGCCCTTGACCGAAAACGCTATCATTCCGCCGCAGCCGTTCTTAAGATAGACTCTTGCCATATCGTTTTGCGGGTGGCTTGGCAACCCGGGATACCGAACCCATTCAACCGACGGATGTGATTTTAGAAATTCCGCTACCTTAAGCGCGTTTTCGCTGTGCCGTTCCATACGAAGAGCCAGGGTTCCAAGCGACAGATGGAGCAGATACGCGTCAAAGGCCGACTGGCAGCCGCCCAGGTCGCGCACTATGGCCGCGTGAAGCTTAGCGTAAAGCGCGGACCTTCCAAACCTCTCGGTGAAAGTGATGCCGTGATATGCCGCGTCCGGCTTGGCTAGCGTAGGGAACTTTTCCGGGAACGCGCCCCAGTCAAAATTGCCGCCGTCAATTACGGCGCCGCCGATGACGTTTCCGTTGCCGGAGATGTATTTAGTAGTCGAGTGAACGACTACGTTAGCTCCCCACTCTATCGGCCGGCACAGCGCCGGCGTGGCGAACGTATTGTCCACTATAAGTGGAACGCCTCGGCGCTTTGCGACCGTCGCCAACGCTTCAAGCGGAGCCACGTTCATCATGGGATTACCGATAGTCTCGGTTATGATACCCCTGGTTTCATCGTTGACAGCCTGCTCGACCTGACATGGATGGTCACTGTCGACCAGGATAGTGTCTACATTGAACCTGGAAAACACGTTTTGCAGCAGAGTAAGCGTGCCGCCGTATATTTTCTTTGACACGACAAGATTGTCGCCCGCTGAGCACAGCGCGGTGATAAGGTGGGCAAACGCGGCCTGCCCTGACGACGTGGCGAGGCACCCCGAACCGTTTTCAAGCGCGTTGAGCCCCTCCTCGAAAGCGTTTACCGTAGGGTTAGATATCCTTGAGTATATAAAACCCTCCTCCTCAAGGTTGAACAGGTTCGCGGCATGTTGAGTACTGCGGAACTGAAACGCTGATGACATATATATCGGAAGCCCGAACGCACCGGTCGCAGGGTCATAGCTCCATCCGCTGTGCAGAGCCTTGGTCATCATGCCATATTTTTTTTTGTCTGCCATTCCATTCCCTCCCCAAAATAACAGGCCGGGCCTTAAAACCGGGCCCGGCCTGCTGAATACGACGTGCTTGACGCGTCTAATTCACCAGGAAAGACCCGCCCATACCGCACATCATCATGTCAAATACCGCCAAATCAAACATCCGCGGGCCCCCTCTCCCAGTACGTGTCGTGTTAGCGGACATTTTAATATCCTGCCGCGATATTGTCAATTGAAATTAAAACGTCCTATAATCCACTGTTTTTACTATACAATCAGGTAATTTAAGATTATAGTATTGCTACATATGACAAGGCTTAATGATCAGATCAAAGGAGGCGTTTTCAAATGCAGGAATATGTATGGATTGTCATACCGTCGCAGGGGATGAACATAACTGAGGCCGAGGTCTTTGACAACGAGGCGGACGCCGAGAATTTCGCACAGGAGATGACCGTTCAGAACAAAGGTTCGTACAGTATCATCAAATCAGCCGTCAACAGCAGGGCAAAAATATCGGAAGAGGCGCAGCACTGGGCGGAGCTTCCGGATTTCGATACAGAGTGCGTAGAGTGTCTTGTGGAAGAGATAACAGGCGTGCCGCAGGAGAATCTTGACCCGGATGCTTGCGCGAAATTCCTTGAGGAAAACAAGGAAAAACTGCAGCAGAAGGCGGACGAGATAGTCCAGGAATACATCCGCTCTGAGCTTGAGAACTATTTCTTAAATGAAAGGGTCATCCTGGGATAAAATAGCGGACGAATAAAGGAGCGGACAGGGGACGGCATCAGGCTTTTTTTTGCGATTGGCGGCTATGCCGTGCCGGAAGGCCGGTGTTTGGTGCACCCTGACATGCCGCAGTTAGGCAAATGAAAATATTGCCGTGCGCGAGCCTTAGATACGCTATCTTCGTATATGCGCCTGCGGCAGAAGGCAGGTAGACTTTTTTGGATTTTCTGATAGGTATCCCTCTTTTCGGGAGTATAGCAAACGCGGCTTTTATAGTATGCGGGGCGCTTTTGGGTCTTGCCGTCAGAAAAAAACTCCCGCAGAAGATAATGCAGCTGCCGGTCCAGGGGATGGCGCTGTTCGTCATCTCTTTGGGCATGTCGATGGCGATCAAGACAAACAGGCCGCTCATCGTCATAGCAAGCATAGCGCTTGGGTCGGTGACAGGTGAGCTGCTCAGTTTGGAGGAAAGGCTAGAGCACGCAAGCAGGGCGCTTGAGCTTCGCTTCGGAAAAGCCGCTGAGGGCTTTTCCGCGGGGTTCATAACGACGAGCCTCATATACTGCACGGGCTCAATGGCCGTATTAGGGGCGTTTGAGGAGGGGCTTGGCGGCTACCCATCGCTTCTCTTGGCCAAAGGGCTTATAGACGGCCTCACATCCGTGGCGATGGCCGCATCGTTGGGCTTCGGTGTAATATTCTCCGCAATTCCGGTCTTCATCTATCAGGGCACGCTCACACTGGCGGCCGTCTGGGCGCAGCCATACATGTCAGTCCCGGCTGTGACCGAGATGAGCGCTACCGGTGGTCTTATGCTTATGGCCATCGGCATTAATCTGCTTGGATTCATGAGGATAAGGGCTATGAATATGCTTCCGGGCCTCGTCTTCGCCGTAGTGCTGGTACAGGTCTTTTTGTAAGGCGGCTGCCGCGCTAATTTTGTCAACGTATTAAATTATAGCAGTTGACGTACTGGCCTCGCTGTTGTATTATACGGCGCATGACAGTAAAAGACATGGCTCAGATTTCCATATTCGCAGTCTTGACCGCTGCTGGGGCAAGGCTGATGATCCCGGTTCCGGTAGTACCGTTTACGATGCAGACTCTTATCTGCATGCTGTCCGGTTTGGTCCTGGGTTCGCGCCGCGGCGCGGCATCGCAGGCGCTGTATATGTTTATGGGGCTGGCGGGCATACCTGTTTTTACAGGCGGCGGCGGCCTGGGCGCCGTATTCTCACCGTCGTTCGGCTATATAGTCGGATTCGTCGCCTGCGCATGGATATCGGGCCGGCTCATTGAGATAAGGCGCAAGAGCGGCTTGATCGTATCCAGGGGATACTGCCTCACGGCCGCGCTGTGCGGGGCTGTTGCGGTTTATGCGGTGGGGCTCGTCCATCTTTATGTGATCATGAACTTCTGGATACCGGGCAATGGCATGTCGCTGTTTAAGGTGCTTTCGATAGGATTCCTCAGCACCGCCGGGGGCGATGTAATAAAGGCCTTTATCGCAGCCGCCATCGCATGGCGTCTTGAGAGGGCAGGCATTTTCGTGGGCTAAGCGCAAATCAAGCACTGACTCGTCGTCGTCCGAGGGGCTTTTGTGAATTCTGCCGTCCTTATGCCTCGTCAGTTTTCGGAAGGTTCTCCGTCACATATTTTTTTATCGCATCGAAACTCTCTTCGCTTATCACGTGCTCAATGCGGCACGCGTCGCTGTCGGCCGTGTTTTTGTCGACACACAGAAGGCCCGAGAGGAGCTTAGAGATTATCTTGTGGCGTTCGTAGATAGCGTTTGCCTTTTTAAAACCGGCCTCGGTCAGGCACAGGTCCCCGTTGTCACCGACAGTTACGAAACCGCGCTCCTTAAGCAGCCCCACGGCCCTGCTTACGCTTGGCTTCGCGTAGCCAAGCCTGTTGGCTATGTCAACAGAGCGCACGCATCTCTTTTCCTCTTTAAGTATAAGTATGGTCTCAAGGTAGTTTTCGCCTGACTCCCGCATAATTCAACACCTCTGCCGCCAGCCATCATTCAGATGCCGCCGCAAGACATACACACCGCCATCCGGCAACATTCCTGTATAATAATTGTACATGAAAAGGAGTGGTTATGTCTTGATGCAAAATGAGCTGAGGCTGTCGCATATGCGGCCCGCGCCAGGCGCGTAGATTGGGCTTCAATTTTTTCCGCAGAAGAAAGGATATGCCGCTAAAAGACCTGATGCGTTGGATATCCGGCCTTGACGGCGATATCGTATGCCGTGAAAAGTTAGCCGCCAAAGAGGCTTGTTTCGGCGGCTTCGGCAGGCTTGACCAGAGGCTTGTATCTTGCCTTAGGGAAAAAGGCATAGAGGCACTTTACTCTCATCAGAGCAGAGCCGTATCGCTTGCGCTGTCGGGCCATGACATAGTTGTAGTCACACCAACGGCGTCCGGCAAGACCTTATGTTACAATCTTCCGGTGCTGGACTCTCTCCAAAGAGACGCCAAGTCAAGGGCGCTCTATCTTTTCCCCACGAAAGCCTTGGCACATGACCAACTAAACGAGCTTGAGGAGTTTTCAAAAGAGTCGGGCTGTGCCATCAGCTGTTTCACTTATGACGGCGACACACCGCGATTTGCGCGCAAGGCCGCTCAAGAAGCGGGGGCCGTCATAGTCACTAACCCCGACATGCTTCACTCCGGCATACTTCCGCACCATACACAATGGGCTCAGTTCTTTCGAAACCTGTCATATGTAGTCATCGACGAACTCCATACTTACCGCGGGGTATTCGGATCCCATCTTGCAAACCTGTTCTCAAGGCTTCATCGCATATGCGATTTCTACGGCTCACATCCTGTGTTCATATGCTGCTCTGCGACAATCGCCAATCCGGCGGAGCACGCCCACGCGCTGACGGGAAGGCAGATGGAGCTCGTCTTGGAAAGCGGCGCGCCATCACCTGAAAAAGAGTTCATCATTTATAACCCGCCTCTTATCGACAAACGAAACGGCATAAGACGCTCCTCGCTGCAGGAGACTGCAAACATAGCCGCCGAGGCTCTTTGCGGCAAAATCAGCACAATCGTTTTCACGCGCTCCAGACTGAACGTGGAGCTGCTGCTTAACCTGCTGCGTGAAAAACTTGCAAGGCGGGGCGAGGATCCGGCTTTAGTGGCAGGGTACAGGGGCGGATACCTGCCAGGCGAGCGCCGATTGATAGAACGCGGGCTGCGTTCCGGCAAATTGCGCGGCGTCGTAAGCACGAACGCCCTTGAGCTCGGCGTAGACATAGGCTCGCTTGAACTTGCCATACTGCATGGTTACCCGGGCAGCGTAGCGTCGGCCTGGCAGCAGATCGGAAGGGTTGGACGGCGCGGAGGGCTTTCGGCTGCCGTGATGGTCGCATCCGCCCTGCCTTTGGATCAATTTTTGGCATCACACCCAGAATGGATCCTTAACTCCTCGCCTGAACGCGCGCTTATAGACGCGGCAAACCCTTACATACAGGTCGAACATGTCAGGTGCTCTGCGTTTGAGCTCCCCTTTCGCGACAAAGAGACGTTCGGAGGACACGACATAAGCGAGATAGTCGAGTATATGTCGCGCCATGGCGTGCTTATGGCATCAGGCAGCCAGGGCTGCAGAACATATTCATGGAATGAGCCGTATTACCCGGCTGCATCAGTCTCGCTGAGAAACGCTTCGGCTCAAAATTATAATATAACCGATGTGTCAGGCGCAGGAAAAACGAAACTGATCGGCAGCATGGACATATACTCGGCGCCGGAAATGATCTTCCCCGGGGCCGTATATTTCCATCAGGGATGTTCGTACGTGGTCGAGGACCTCGACAGAAAAAAACTCATATGCCGTGTGAAGCCGGCATCCGTGGATTACTACACGGAGGGCATATCGAGGGTCAGGATCAACATACTCAACGCGATAGAAAGCGACGGCATTTTCGGATGGGGGGACGCGGCCGTCTCGTACACCCCCTACATGTACAAAAAAATAGACATGAAGACGCGCAGGTGCACAGGGCATTGTAGTATAGATCTGCCAGAGGAACGCGTGGAAACCACCGCTTTCTGGATATACATGCCGGATGAGTGCCCTCCCGGGACAGCGGCGGGCGCGGAAGGTTTGTCAAACCTCATTCACTGCGCGGCTCCTCTTTTTTTGATGTGCGACGCCAAGGACATAAGGATGCATGTCGGACGATGCGAGCCCCTGTCAGGGCAAACAGCAGTTTTTATGGCGGACGTCATACCGGGCGGGGTCGGGCTGGCGGAGGGGGCATATCAAATAAAGAGCCGGCTCATACGCGCCTGCCTCGATGCGCTTGAGTCATGCGGATGTTCAGACGGCTGCCCTGCGTGTACGGGCTCATCCGGCGGCAAGCGCATTACAAAAAACCTGATACAGGAAATACTGCGGCGCGTGCCGCACTTCGCCTGAGCGCCAGGTTAAAGGCCAAGGAGCTCGGCCGCGTTGCCGCCGAGGATCATAGTTTTCTCTTCCTCTGAGATGTCAAGCCCGCGCACCGCGCCGATCTCGTCTTTAGGTAAATGCCACGGATAATCGCTGCCGAATAAAACGCGATTTGCACCGTGTTTCCTGACTATGTCACGCAAGCGCCCCTTATCAAGCCGGCTTCCCGCGCAATACGCCGTATCAATGTATATGCCGGCGGATCCGGCTATGCTTTCCAGGGCATCGTCAGCCATCCTAAGCCCTCCCAGATGCGCAGCCACTATCCTAAGCCCCGGGAAATTCCGCGCCACGTTCGCTATTGCATCCGGCCCGGCCTGCATTTCATCAGGGCAGGCAGGGTCGGATCCGACATGAAACGTCACTATCAAATTTAACGCGCGGGCAAGGTCATATATTGGAAAGAACCTACTGTCGTCAGGGCGGAAACGCTGGAGCGCCGGATGCAGTTTGATCCCTTTGAGCCCCTCGTCGGATATCTTCCAAACATACTCGAGGGCGCGCACAGATGTCGGCAGCACCGACCCAAACGATATCAGCCTGTCAGAGCAGACCTCTGCAGCGAAACGCAGGACGTCCTCATGCTGCGCCTCTTTTGTGACCACATGCAGCGCTACCGACCTGTCAACTCCGGCCTCGTCCATCGCCGACAAAAGCGCATCCGCGGCAGCGGGCGCGGCGTACGGGATATCAGACCTGCGCGACAGCGTCTCCATCGCGCGGCAAGCGAAATTACCGGGGAAGATATGTGTGTGAAAGTCTATGATCATGGTTGAAATATATCACCTTTTTATTGAAAAATACACGTCTGTTCCGTATCAGCCGCTCCGGCAAAAAACGGGCGGCTTTGGGGTGTGCAGTCCCCAAAGCCGCCATGGAGGGCGGTACACCCGAAATCAGGTCTTAGAATTCGTGCTCCCAGGAGACCAAAAACCGGCGTTCGGGGTTGATATAGCCCTGGTTATCGAATACGTACTCACGGTCGAATATATTGGTGCAGGCCAATGTCAGCCTGTGTGCGGCGCGTTTCCAAGATATGGACGCGTCCACAAGGAATATGTCGTCGGGTTTGTATATAGTGCTCTCTATATTCCTGTCCGCGTAATAGTGCGCGATGATCTCGCCGGTCCAAGGCTCGTGCGAGTAGTTGATTCGTCCCGACACGTCCCACCTTGGCATATCGGAGCGTACCCATCTGCCCGAACCTACGGTTTTTTCATCGGCATCGGTCCACGAGATCCCTTGAGTGTAGCTCCATTTCTCATTGAGGTTGAACTTCACCTCTCCCTCCACGCCCCACGCGCGGTATTTGTCCAAGTTTACGTACTGCCCTATCCACGTTGTCGGATCCGACTCGTATTTTATCTTGTCCTTCATCTCCATGTAAAAGACGCCGAAGCTCCACGGGTGTTTCGCCGAGCCGTCCTTAACACCGGCGTCGTAAGTCCAGCCCTTCTCCGGTTTCAGCGATGGATTCGGCGTACCGTAATTCCTGTCAGGCATGAATATCTGATAGAAGCTCGGCATCGAGAAGAAGCGCCCGGCAGTCAGGTACCAAAGCGGCCCTGACGGGCTCTGCCAGTTAAGCGACAGGCGCGGGATGAACTCGTCGACGTTGTCGCCCTCGTCTACTTCCCAGTGCTCGTACCTCAGCCCTATGTCAAGCCCCATATCCCCTATTGGCACTGTCAGCTCAACATATGGGGCCACACCGTTTCGTGAGAGGTCATACGGCGTGTCCTCTGTAACCCACCCGCCATAGTTAGACTCCCCGCTGTACTCCGAGGCCTCTCTGCGCCAGTCAAAGCCCCATACGCCAAAGAGCCCGAATATATTCTGCCTGCGGTTGAACATGAGGCCGACCGAACTGTCCTCGTAATCGTAGTTGCTCACAAAGGATGGATCCGTATAGAAAGAGTACTCTTTCTCATTCTTGTTGTAATATATGCGGGCTGAGTTCTCTTCGTCCGCGTATGCCAGAACAAACCTGCCGTACCTGTTCTCCTGGCTGTTGCGGTAGACCGGGTCCAGGGACGGCTCATATGTGTTCTCCCATTTCGAGTCAAAATCACCCCAGCTTCCGGATAACGTCCATCTTCCCTTTTCCAGCATGAAGACGTAGTCGTTTGCGCCGTAGTCTGTGGCAAGGTCGTAACCTCCGTCCGAGCGCTTCCTTATTTTGACATCGCCGGTCTCATCGTTTTTCGTATATCCCAGCGTCACCCGCATATCGTCGCTCATGACGGCGGTCCCGCGCACTGACCCTCTAAACCAGCCATCGCTGCCTCCCTCGGTCATAATGCGAGCCGACGATTTTGATGCCCCCTTTTTAGTGATTACGTTAATTACGCCCCCGGCCGCATTAGATCCATAAATGGCGGAGCTTGCGCCCTTGACAACCTCTATCCTTTCTATCGAATCCAGAGGGATCGTGCGAAGGTCAAACGGCGAACCCATAGACAAGCCGGTGCCGTAGCTCGACGTCATAAACGGAATTCCGTCAACAAGCAGCAGCACCTCGGATGTGAGCCCCCGCACAGTGACGCTCTTATCCAGCGCGGCTGATGAGCTGTTGCGCAGTCCGCTCACTCCGGGGATCCTGTCCAAAAGCTCCTGCGTGCTGCGCGCCCCGCTTGTCTTGATGTCCTCGCTGGTCACGACGTAAGCGGAGGCCGGCACTTCATCGATGTCCTCCGCAAGGCGTGAACCTGTGACCTCGACATGAGCTATTTCGGCAACGCCGTCTTCGGCATAGGCTCTTACGGCGCCAGACAGTGGGGTTGTTAAAAAGAACAAAGACATGGCAAAAAAAACTGACTTTCGTAAAAAAGTTCCGCGACGCATAATCCGACACTCCTTCGTTTGCATATCCGGTGCTTTGCACGCAATCTAAAAAAGCGGGGACTCTCATATCTTGAGAGTCCCCGCTGCAAACTTGCGACGAAAGCCCTGACACAAACACGCGCCGCGCTCTGAAACACAGTCTGAAGCATCTCGCCCTCGCGATACTCAACAAGCGAAATTCAGCAGGTCTCCTGGCTCCCGGTCATCCTACTCCCGCGCCTTCCCATCGATAGACAGTGGCTTTCAGCGGTTTCGTCTCGGTTACAGTAGCGGGGCTGCTCCGGAATTTAACCGGATTCCCTCGTCTGAATCCCCGTTATGGATTTTTAATTGTCCACATTTTTACATCATATCGGCTCTGTTGTCAAGCCAAAGGCATGGCGCAAAATATCGTTGACCACATCAAGCGACTTAGAATAGTCGGCCTCGAAGACCTCCATGGTCATAACTCTTTCGCTGCCGTCGTCGGTCCAAGCGATAGTCTCGGCAAGCAGCGAAGCGTCGAAGAACGACAGATCCACATGGTCCGTGCCATCCGGTTTAACTCCGTGCGCATGTATCACCCTGGCGTACGGAAGCAGGCGCTTTATTTCACTGCGCACAGAGTGCCCAAACTTTACCATATGGCCTATGTCAAGACATACTGACAGGCCGAGATCACTTACTATGGTTTCGGCGGGCGCAAAGTCGTAATCAAGCGTCTCAAGACAGATAGTTTTTTTATCCGTCACGGCGCACGCTATCCTTTCGGCGGACTTCCCTCCCTCTTCGCGCCACTTCTTCATGTCGGCGCTGGGTTCTTTGCCGCGCAGATCCCCCATTATGTGCATAATCCACGCGAAAGGCTCAAGCGGAGCGAAGAGGTCAATCGTCCTGAGGCACATCTCCTCGTCCCTGACCCGAGCTCCCTTTTCTAAGTGCGGGCTGATATCGGCCGGGAAATGCACGGTACACGTCATACCAAGATCGCCGCATATGCGGCGCAGTTCCTCGACCTCCGCGCGCGACGGGATGTTAGAGCATCCGTTTGAGTCGAACAGGACCACCTCCATGTCGCTCACACAGGATGACAGATGCCTTAGGTTGTCCGCCAAAGAACCGCGAATAACCCATGACGTCCCTCCGACCCGCATGTTGCGGAAACCCGCTCTTTTTATCAACACGACCAGCCTCCAATAAAGCGTTCTTGCGTGCGCTGTTTGCCTGGATTCTCACAGGAGCGTTTGGCGCCGAAAGCCATGGCATCAATTCCCGGACAGTTTGAAACTAAAAGAGACCCTGGCTCTTAAGACGGCCGTATCGCCTGTGTCAAAACGCCACTGTCTTGCGGCGCGCAGCGCGCTCGCGTCAAGGCGCTCGTAACCGCTCGACCGCTCGATCTCAGCCTTTTCGACAGATCCGCGGACTATGGTAATGACCACGCTGACCGTCCCCTCCTCCTTGCGTTTGCGCGAGAAGACGGGATATTCGGGGACGACCCGCTTTGTGATCCTAAGGCTTTCAGCTTCAACTAAAGCGCCGCCCCCCGAGCCGTCTCCCTGACGGGACTGAGCCTCTTCGTAACCTTGACCGGCGCCGGCGGTTCTTTGAGCGGCGCCATTTCCTGCCCCGGCATCCGCAGGCGAAGTCAGGCTGCCGTCGCCGGGAGCGTCAGCATGTTTGTTTAACGAGGAATCCCAAGCGGCAGGGTTTGTCTTTAAAGCCGAGGCCGGGGCGGGCGGGGTTTTCTTCACGTGACTTTTTTTCTGCGGCTCAACGCGGTTGCTCGCCGCTTCTGGTTTTGCGTGCGCGGATTGTGGCGCGCTGTCTTTTACATGGAGGCTTAACTGGGATTTCCGTTCCGCCATAACAAGGCGCACGTCCATGACCGGTTCCGGCGCCGTCAACCGGGCAGTCGGTATGAGCGCGAAGCAAGCGCCGTGTATTACTGCGCTTGCGGCTATGGCGAAAAACCAGATGCGGCCTTCGTCTGACAATCTCATTAGTCGCTGTTTTCCCCCTGCATAAGAAGCCCGGCCGACGTAACTCCGCCTTTTCGCAGTATAGATAATACTTCGGATATCGTGCCGTAAGATACACTCTTGTCTCCCGCCACAAGCACAGATCTTCCTTTAGCGGTTTCGGCAAGCGATCGCAGGCCGCGCTTATCGACGCGCGTGCCGTCCCAAAACAAGCCGCCGTCCTTTTCTACCGTCACTGTGACGGCCTTTCCTATGTCTGAAGAGTTCCCGTCGGCCGCAGGAAGGTCTATGTCGAGTTTACCCTGCACGAACGAGGCTGTCAGCACAAAAAATATAATGAGCATAAAAAGAACATCTATCAGCGGGGTTATATCTATCTCCGCCGAGCGGCGATATTTGTGCCTTCTCATTTTACTCCGCCGTGGCTTGCGAAATGTTCCCTTATGAGGTAGTCGGCACCGCGATTAAGCGTCTCTTCCTCGCTGTCTATCGCCGACATTAAAAGCCCGTGTACAAACACTGTCGGTATGGCCACAACAAGCCCCGCGACCGTTGTGAAGAGCGCCTTCCATATACCGCCCGTGACTGCGGCCGCGCTTATCTGTCCGCCTAAGTGAAGTGACTGAAACATTTCAACCATTCCAAGCACGGTGCCCAAAAGTCCGAGAAGCGGTGCGGTTTTGCCTATGATCTCAAGGATGTAAATGTGTTTCTCCCAGCGAAATATCTCCCTGCGAACCTGCTGTTCAACAAGTAGCTTCATCTCATCGCGCCCTATGCCCCAATGCGCAAACGCAACGAAGAAAAGCCTGTGCAGCGAGCTCTTCGAAGAGGTTACTATGCGACGCGCTTCCTCTATATCCTTCTTTGCCACAGCGTTCCCGAACGACTCCTCAAGCGCTTCCGCGTCGGCAGAAGCTTTTTTAAAAAATATGAGCCTCTCTATGGACACGGCAAGCGCTATCACTGAAAGCGCGGCTATCACCCACATTATGGACCCGCCAAGTCTCATATATTCCAGCATACGCACCAGCTCCCATACTATTTTTTGGTTTTTCGCAGCAACATATCTATCCCTTAACCTTCAGCAAAAGCCAGAGGAAAAATATTGACCCGATACATGACGTAAGTATGCCGACAGGCATCTCGGCAGGAGCCCAGAGAACCCTGGCCGCAATGTCGCAAAGGACCAGAAACGCGCCTCCGAACAGCAGCGACGCGACAGCAAGGCGCCTATGCGACGACCCAACAAGCCTCCTGCATATATGCGGCACCAAAAGACCTACAAAACCTATGGGGCCGCAAATCGCGACATTTATGCCTATGACGAGCGATACGGATAAGAAAATAAGCCTCCTCAGCCTCTCCACCGATACGCCGCGGCTTGCCGCTATTTCCTCTCCGCAGACCAAAAGGTCGAGTTCGGGGCCGGACACGTAGGCTATCACGAATATTATGGCAAGGGCCGGAAGCGCGGCCAGCGCCGAAGAGAAACCTACCGTCTGCAGCCCTCCCATGGACCAGCGCATCATCCTGAACGTGTCTACGTAGCCGCTGCTGTACTGTATTATCATATTAAGGCTGCCAAACAAAAAACTCATCGCCACGCCAGCCAACAAAAGAGACGCAGGGGACATATCGCTGCGTCTTAGGCTGCCCGCGGCGTATATCGCAAACGTAGCCAAAAAAGCGCCGGCGAAAGCCGCGCACGAGAGCCCTGATATCAGTCCGAACACAGTGAACACATACCCTATTCTTATGTAAACAACAGCTCCAAGCGCGGCTCCTGTCGAAACACCCAGCATATCGGGCGACGCAAGGGAATTCCTGAACAGCGCCTGAAATATCATGCCGCAGAGAGCCAAAGTAGCCCCTGTGGCCCAGCCAAGCAACACCCTTGGCACGCGAAGGTCCCACAGCAGGCGCATAGTGCTGAAATCCGCAAAACCAAAAAGCGAGCCCAACGGAATGTTCTGCGCCCCTATAAACGGAGCGGCCAGCAGCACGGCCAAAGAAAACAGAAACAGCGCCAGAAGAGAAAAACGCCTCATCTCACAAGTCCCTTAGGCACGACATAAGGCACGTCCTGGCCTTGATGCGCAAAACTTTGAAACTCTGTCTCAAATATGTCAAAGAGCAGGTCCCCATTTAGAATATCGCGGCTCGGACCTTTCCAGCACACCTCGCCGCGCTTTATAGCGAGCAGGTCATCCGCGCCGTAAAGCGCGAGGTTTATGTCGTGCGTAACAAGCAGGACTGTAATTCCCCGCTCCCTGTTCACGCGCGTGATAAGCTCTATGGTCTCTACCTGGTGGCGATAGTCAAGGAAGCTCGTGGGTTCGTCAAGAAACAGCACGTCCGTGCCCTGAGCCAGCGCGGCCGCTATCAATGCCTTTTGGCGCTCTCCGCCGCTTAAACTGCCGAGACGCCTGTCAGCTATGTGCTCCACGCGCGCGACGGAAAGAGCGGCTTCCGTTATTTCGATATCTTTTCTCGTGATGCCTCCGAAAGCGCCCTGCCACGGATAGCGCGACATCAATGCGAACTCTCTCACTGTAAACGGCAGCGAGTCTGAGCCGGTCTGGTGCACCCAGGCTATGCGCCTGGCAAGCATGCGCTCCGGCATCGAAGCTAAAGACACCCCGTCGAGCCTGACTGAGCCGGAAAAGCGCTTATAAAGCCGTCCTATGCACTTAAGCAGTGAACTCTTGCCCGCGCCGTTGGGGCCTATTATCCCCAAAAATCTCCCCTTTTCAAGGGAGAAGGATATGTCTTCCAATATCCTAGATCCGCCGATCGAGAGAGAGAGTCCTTCCACTTCGATAAAGGCTCCCATGCTCACCACTTGACCTCGGGATGTATCGCCTTTGCGAAATTCTTAAGTATGACAGATACTCTGGGTCCTGGGCGAAGGTATATGGTGCCGCTCATGATGTATACGCGCCCGTTTTTGACCGCGTTTACGCCGGCGCTGCGCATCCACTGCTCCTTAAGGTATTTCTCGTTGAATATCGTTTCAAGGTCTATGTTGTCCTTTGAGTGGTAAAACCTCTTATCCCCCACCAGGTCTATTATCACGTCCGGATCCATCGCAATGAGCCCCTCGATCGATACGTGCGGGTACGATATCGCTCTCTCAGCAGACACATTTCTGCCGCCGGCAAGAGATATGAGCTCGTTATAAAAATTGTTCCGGCTCGCCATGTAGAAACTGTTTATCTGCGGCTCGGACAGCTCGCGCGAAACACAAAGCAGCACCCCCGGCCTGGGGCGTCCCTTGACCTTCTCCACGACAGACGCGACATCAGCGCGTATCCTGCCGGTCATCTCCAACGCCTTCTTATCGGCCGCGCATATTTTACCGAGCCTGATTATCGAATCGCATATCTCGCCTATGTTGTTCTGCTTCAGGATAACGTAGGGTATGCCCAATTTCTCAAGCTGAGGGACGAACTGTTTATGCATGTCCTGAAGCACAAGCAGATCAGTCTTCATCGATAAAAGCTCCTCAAAGTTCAGGGCGGCGAAATCGCCCATGCTGTGTTTTTTCAGCGCTTGAGGCGGGTAATCGCAGAAACGAGTCACGCCGATTATGTTAGGCCCCTGTCCAAGGGCAAAGAGGATCTCTGTCCCAACAGGCGTAAGCGAGATTATCCTCTTTGGAGCGGCTTCGGCACGAATCGAAACCAAACACAAGACAAATATAAGAGCGGCAAAAACTATTCTGCGCAAGAACCAACAGCCCCTTAGTCAGCATATAACAGACAAGAGGAAGCAACCACGGCCCCCTCTTGTCTTCAAATAGAAGGATGAACAACGCCCGCGCATAACATCCATCGTCCGCATTAGGTTGCCTGACTTCCCAAAAAGGGTCACAGTGGCGGGGCCGCTCCGGATTCGCACCGGATTCCCCCACGGCGGACGCGATTATTCTATTGTTATCCCATGTCAAAAGCGACCTACGTATTCTATCACATATCGCGGCAAAAACCACGCGCTTAATTTTAGCGGCTCTGCGGCAACACTCTCAATCAGCGCAGATGTTGCGAAGCTTGCCTATACCGTCTATCTCAACCTCGACAAGATCGCCCGGCCTCATTGGGCCCACGCCTTCTGGCGTTCCCGTGGCTATCACGTCTCCGGGCTCAAGCGTCGCAAACTTGCTTATGTGAGATATTATCCTGCTTACAGGGAATATCATCTGCGAAATCAGCGCCTCCTGCACGACCCTGCCGTTGATGACGGTCCTGACGCACGTGTCCTGCGGCATCTCGTTAGTCAGGAGTATGGCTGGACCAAACGGGGCGAACGTATCAAAACTCTTCGCCCTGGTCCACTGGCCGTCGCTTTTCTGCATGTCACGCGCGGTTACGTCGTTGATTATGGAGTAACCTATCACATGTTCAAGCGCCTCTTCCTCCGAGATGCCGCGCCCGCCTTTGCCTATAACAACGGCGAGCTCCCCCTCGTAATCTATGCGGCCGGCCCATGACGGGATCTTTATGAAATCGTTCGACCCAATGATCGCGCTTATGGACTTCATAAATATCAGCGGCTCTTTCGGGACCTCGTTCTCAAGCTCCCTCACGTGCCCTAAATAGTTGCGCCCTACGCACCAAATCTTTTTCGGCAGAATAGGCGGGAGAAATTTGACCCTTTCAACAGGGTAACTCAGCCGAATGGGAGACAGTCCCGCAAACGGATCCCCTTCAACTATATCTATCGAGCCGCCGCGCACCTGTCCGGAATACGACCGGCCGTCGACCCAGAAACGGCAGTAGCGCACAGGCTGTTCTTTTTTCACCATAAAAACTTCCTCCCCGGCACAGACTTTTGGTTCAAACGAGCGGAATGTCGGAACATCAAAAGTTTCCGATGCCGTCCAACGCGTTCGCTATGCTGTTTAAGCCGCGCAGCAGGTTCGCGCGCGTGGTGCCTACGTTTATGCGCGCAAATCCGGCGCCCTCCGCGCCAAACGTCAACCCGTTGTTCAGCGCAACCCTCGCTTTGTTGACAAGGAAATCCTGCAGCGTGGCGGCATCGAACCCGTATCCCCTGAAATCTATCCAAAAGACATAGGTCCCCTCAGGATGATCCATTACGGCCTTAGGCATACGTTCTTTCACGAACTTTTCAGTTATGTCCCTGTTGCCCTCGAGGTAAGTGATAAGCTCATCAGCCCATTCGGCACATTTTCCGTACGCGGCCTCCATCGCCGCAAGCCCCAACGAATTGAGCGAGCTCAGATGGAAGCGCTCAAGCACCGACTCGTATACGCACCTAAGCTTCTCGTTCTGTATCACTGCGACGGAGGCCTTAAGCCCGGCTATATTGAACGTCTTGCTCGGCGCGATAAAGGTCACCGTGCGCGAAGCCGCGTCCTGCGATATAGAGGCGAAGCACGTATGCTTAGCGTCGCTGAAAACTAGGTCCTGATGGATCTCGTCCGCGATGATGAGCATGTCTTTGCGCCTCGCGAGATCAGCCAGCGCAGAAAGTTCTTCTTTAGTCCAAACTCTGGCTACAGGGTTGTGAGGGCTGCAAAGCATCATAGTGCGGCACGTCGGGGTAACGAGCTTCTCCAGCCCCTCTATATCCATCACGAAGCGTCCGTTTTCGCGTTTGAGCGGGCTGGCGGCGATATGCCTGCCGGCGTCCCGTATAACCCTGTAGAACGGTGGATAGACCGGCGTCTGGATAATGACGCCGTCCCCGGGCTTAGTGAAAGCCATTACCGAAAAAGCAAGGCCGGCCACCACTCCCGGCGCCCATGTAACGGCGCTCTTGTCAAAGCTCCAACCATGGCGCGTCCTCTCCCACTCCATTATGACATTAGAGACGTTATCTCTGATTATAGGATATCCAAGCACACCGTGATCTATTTTCCGGCGCAGCGCGTCAAGGACCTCAGGAGGCGCTGAGAAATCCATATCTGCTACCCACATCGCGTTGAGGTCGTCCCTTCCGAACGTCTCTTTGAGCAGATCCCACTTCTCACAATCAGTGCCGCGCCTGTCTATTTCTCTGTCAAAGTCATATTTCACGCACAATGCCCCCATCCGTAGGTAATATTGTAATGTTAACATATATGGGCCCGCTTTACTCAAAGATGACGCGAGATTCGCGCGCAATTGCGCTTGCATATTATTATACGCCGGGACACAATATCATAGGTCTCGCGCTGCAAGAGACATCCCGTTATCATAAGGGGCAAACACTTCAAACACTGCAGGAGGAGCGTGCAATGGCAAATCAATCAGAAAAAGATATAGAGCTTTCGCTCGGCAAGGGTTCGGTGCTGCCGGAACGCAAGGATATCCCCGACGCGTATAAATGGAGACTCAGCGACATATATAAAAGCGAGAAAGATTGGGAGGAAGATTTCAAACGCATAAAAAGGACGCTTCCGCAAATCGCCTCTTTCATGGGCAGGCTCGGTGAATCTGCAGCAGTAACGCTTGACTGTTTCAAGCTGAGGGACGAACTTGCGATAACATTAGGCAGACTGGTTGTTTACGCTAATATGAAAAGCCATGAGGACACTGCGAACTCTAAGAACCAGGGGCTTGCGAACAGGGCTTCCGCGCTCTCAGTCGAATTTTCGTCGGCCATAAGCTTCATAACGCCAGAGCTGCTTGCTCTGTCAGACGCGAAGCTTGCCGCGTACGTAGACGACCCCTCTTTGAAGGACTACTCTTTCGGACTTAAAGACCTTATGCGCAGGAGGAAACACGTGCTGTCGCAGGCGGAGGAGGCTATAATCGCTCGAACTGGGGACATGGCGGGCATCGCCGACAACGCGTTCTCGATGCTCACAAACGCAGACATGCGCTTCCCTCCCATAAAGGACGAGGAAGGAAAGATCACAGAGATGTCGGAGGAACGCGCCGTATCTTACCTGCGCTCACATAAGCGGGAAGTGCGAAAAGCCGCGTTTGACTCGCTTTACAAACCTTACAGCGACACGAAAAACACGCTCGGCGCCACTTTTGACGGAATGCTCAAGACATCAAAGTTCTACGCTTCCGTGCGCAAATATCCGTCGACGCTTGAGTCCGCCCTTGACGACGATAACATCCCGGAGTCGGTGTACAAAAACCTTGTCGATACGATAGAATCCAACCTTTCACTCATGCACGCATATATGGCGCTTCGCAAAAAAGCGCTGCGCTTAAAAGAGCTCCACATGTACGACCTCTACGTCCCGCTGGTCCGCGACCCGTTCAGGGACATCCCCTGGAGCACTGCGAAAGAGATGCTTTACGATGCGCTGTCGCCGCTCGGGGAGGAGTACCTGTCGCACGTCAAGGACGGGATCGAGAACGGCTGGATCGACGTTTTCCCCAACAAAGGCAAACGAAGCGGCGCGTATTCGTGGGGAAGCTACGGGACACACCCGTATATATTCATGAACTACACCAACAGCTTTAACGACGTCTCTACGCTCGTACACGAAATGGGACATTCCATGCACAGCTTCTACTCGCGCAAAAACCAGCCGTACGCCACATCGGAATACAGCATATTCACCGCCGAGGTCGCGTCGACGACAAACGAGGTGCTCCTGCTCGACAGGCTGATCGCTAACACAAACGACAGAAGAGAAAAACTTTACCTGCTGAACCGCAGGCTCGAAAACATACGCACAACCGTTTACAGACAGACGATGTTCGCGTCGTTCGAACAAGAGGTGCACAGACGCGCCTCGCATGACGAGGACACCACTCCCGACGGGCTTAAATCGCTGTGGCACGACCTCAACAGAAAATATTACGGACCCGGCGCAGTGATAGATGAGCCACTAAAGATGGAGTGGGCCCGTATACCGCACTTCTACAACCCATTCTACGTATACCAGTACGCCACCGGCTACTCTGCGGCCACCGCGCTCGCGAGGGATATAACGCAAAACGGCCCGGCATCACGCGAACGATACCTGCGTTTTCTGTCAAGCGGCGGATCTGACTATCCCATAAATTTACTGAAGGACGCGGGTGTCGATATGAGCACGCCTGAACCGATAAAGGCTGTGGTCGAGATTTTTGAGCGGACGCTTTACGATATGCGGACAATGCTTGAAGGATAAACGCGGGATGAGATGGGGGGCGTTTCTTTCATATGTATTAATAGCCTGCTACACACCTGGGCCTAACATAATCCTGGCAATGAACACGGCACGGCGGTACGGCCTCAAAAACGCGCTCCCTTTAATTTCAGGCATGTGCGCAGGGCTGTTCGTTGTGATGTCCATCAACGCAATCATGAACATATTTATATCCGAAGCCGCGCCGCAGATAATGCCATTGATAGGATACGCCGGCGCGGCGTACTTGGTTTGGCTCGCCGCTTCGGCGGCATTGCCACGGCACGCTGAAGGAGACCAAGTTTCACATGAAAAAGTACCGCGGATGGCCGACGGGTTCATTATGCAGTTTTTGAACCCCAAGGTCATTATGTTCGGTTTCACAGCCATGTCCCTTTTTATCGCTCCATGGACGGACTCAAAATCTATTTTTTTTATCTGCGGCGTTTTCCTCGTCATAAACTGCGCGGCGGCTCTCATGCTGTGGGCTGTTTTCGGCCAACTGCTCGAGACGTGGCTTTTCGGATACTCAAGAATAATAGACCTGATCATGGCTGGACTGCTCCTCTTTTGCGCGTTCACAGTCTTTAACTACAGCCATTTTTTCAAAATACCTTAAATTAAATATTGAACTCTCGTCGCTTTTTAGTTTATAATATCGAGGCAAAACGAAATTTAGACACTAAGGAGCGTGCACTGTTATGGCTTCAAATTTTACAAAAGTTGTCATCGCGCTTGGCGGAAACGCCCTCCAGGAAGCCGGGACACCGCCCACGGCGGAAGCCCAGCTTGAAGTGGTCCGCAAGACATGTGAGTATCTTGCTGATATAAGCTGCAAAGGATATGAGATGGCCATAGTCCACGGCAACGGCCCGCAGGTTGGGCGCATAGCGCTGTCGCAGGAGATAGCAGCCCAAGTGGATCCAACGCTGCCGGCTATGCCTTTTGACGTGTGCGGGGCAATGAGCCAGGGCTATATCGGTTACCAGATACAGCAGTGCCTGCGTGACGCGCTCAGAAACCGCAACCGCAACGTTCCGGTGGTTACACTGATCACCCAGGTAGTCGTCGACAAAGACGACAAGGCATTCGAAAACCCGACAAAGCCCATAGGCCCGTTCTACTCTGAGGAAGAGGCTATGCGGCTGCAGCGCGAGAAGGGCTACGTCATGAAGGAAGACGCAGGACGCGGATGGCGCCGTGTGGTACCTTCGCCGAACCCCAAGCGTATAGCGGAGATAGACTCTGTCAAGCGCCTCTGGGATTCGACGATAGTCATCACCGCGGGCGGCGGCGGTATCCCCGTGATAGAGAACATGGACGGCTCGCTGACAGGCGTGGCGGCCGTCATCGACAAAGATCTCGCGGCGGAGCGCCTTGCCGAGGATATGGAAACAGATATACTCCTGATCCTTACCGAGGTTGACAAAGTGTGCCTGAACTTCAAAAAGCCGAACCAGAAGGAACTGAGCCACATCACGGTTCCGGAGGCTATACAGTACATCGAAGAGGGACATTTTGCCGCGGGAAGCATGCTTCCGAAGGTGATGGCCTCCATAAAATTCGCGCGCAGGTTCCCCGGCAAAAAAGCTATAATCACATCCCTTTACAAAGCGGTTGACGCTCTTGAAGGGAAAGAGGGCACTGTCATAACGATGGCTTAACAGGCAGTGTCTGAACCGCTTGTTTTAAAGCCGTATATTTTCTAAAGAGGGCTCCCCTGGCGTACCGCGGGGAGCCCTCTTTAGATTCGTGTCCCGAATCCTGAGCCCAGTCCCCCTCAAACTATGCCGAGCACGTAAGCCCAAAGCGGGATGGATATTATTCCAAGCACCGTGGTTGAAGCGACAAGGTCGGCGGCGTAGGACCAATCCATTCCCATAGCCTTGGCAAGTATGAAGCAGTTGACGGCAGACGGCATAGAGCTCAGCATAACCGTTGCCTGAAGCAGCGGCCTTGGAACCGGAAACAGAACGAGAAGCCCCCACATAAGAGCGGGATGTATCAATAGCTTGATAGCACTGTCCGGCCATGTTGAGCGAATCATACTTATGACCTTCCTTATACCGGACAGTTCAAGCGTGCCTCCGAGGGCAAGCAGCGCGACAGCAGTCGCTGCGCTTCCCATGAGCCTCATGGCCTCATCCAGCTCACGCGGAAGCCTTTCGACTCCAAACAGCGCGAGCAATATACCTCCTACGCATGATATCACAAGCGGATTCAGCGCTATGTTCCTCAGTATCCTGCAGGACACTGAGAAGCTTGGCCTCCCGCAAAGTATTGCTTCGCCCGCGGTTATCGAAAAAAGCTGAAACGATATAGTGCTCACAGCCAGGTAGACGGATGCGTTGTGCAGGCCTGCATCTCCCATTGCTATGTACATCACGGGAAAACCAAGGTAGAGGTTATTCGCCCTTATTGATGAAAAAGCTGCGGCGGCGATGCGGAGTCTGTTGCCTTTATGGAAGATGTATTTGGCTCCGCTCCATGCGATTATTATCGTAATGATATAACATATGTTGAGGGAGATGAGCAGATTGGGCTGAGAAAGTATCTCTCGCCCCGATTCGAGCGTCGTGCGGAAAAGAAGAGGGGGAAGGATGACCCAGTAGAGTGTCTTGGTCAGGGTATCAATGTCATTTTTGGAATAAAACCCCCTCGCCTTGAGAAGATTACCGGTTATAATGATGATCATGAGCGGAAACACCAAAGATAGACCAAGCATGCGCGTGAGTCCTTTCCAAGGATATTTATTAGGGTTTTATTATACCCCGCAAAAGAGCTCGGTGACGAGGGATTATCGGTGACGACATGAAAGCTGTGAATGCGCGTTTGAAAAAATCTCTGATCCGGCCTGTGTTGGCCGCGCTTATCCTGTCTATGCTCATCTTCCAGCCCACGTCGGCGCACTTTGCATGGGGCGCAAGCCGGAACGAGAGGCAAGAGCTGTACTTTTACGCCCTCGATGTTGGCGAGGGAGACTCTTTTCTTTTTATCTTCCCCAACGGCCAGACTATGCTGATAGACGCCGGACCGGAGGACGCGGGCCGGAATGTGGTGAAATACCTGAAAAGCCGCGGAGTTAAAAAGATAGACTGCCTGGTCGCAACGCATCCGCACTCAGACCATATAGGCGGCATGAAAGATGTCATGGACAAGTTTGAGATAGGCAAAGTATGGGATTCCGGCTTCGTGCTGGGGTCAAAGCCGCAAAGAGATTTTTATCTTAAGATCAAGAGGCAAAAGATACGTTTCGGGCGCCCGAAACGCGGTTACGCCGAAAAGTTCGGCGACGTCTCGGTAGAGGTCCTGGCGCCGGCAAAAGAGATCAAAAACAGCCCAAGCGACGCAAACAACAATTCGCTTGTCCTGCTCATAAAATACGGCTCCGTGAGTTTCCTGATGACGGGCGATATGGAGGCCCAAGAGCGCGGCACGATATGGCCCCCGCCTCGATGCACTGTCCTTAAGGCGGCACACCATGGAAGCCGTAACGGCACGGACAAGCAGTTCCTTGAAGCGACTTCCCCTAAGATAGTGATATTGAGCTACGGCAAGGGCAACCGCTACGGCCATCCGCACAAAGAGACAGCGGATGCCATAGCTGAAATTGGCATCAAGAGGTTCGACACCGCCGAAGGCACGCTCAAATTTAAAACGGACGGGACAAGGATAACGTACAGAAAGGACAGGGAGGTTATCCGCCATGAAGAGCAAAAGTGAGATAATATTCGTTGATTCGATAGACGACGATATGTGCAGGATATTAGTCGGCGATTCGGCCGTGCCCGCTGATTTTCCGCTTCTTTTGCTGCCCGCCGGCACTTGCGAGGGAGACTTTTTATTGGTCACAATCACACCTCGGCCCGACCTGAAAAAACAAGCCATCGAGGAATCCATTAAGCTCCTTGAGGATCTCGGCGACAACCCCTGATCGTAAAAAACGTGCCGGTCACACCGCGGTTGTTCGAAACGCCCGGGATTTTGCGGATTGTTGCATTTGTCTTGCTGATTATGAGGTTATAATACACAGTAACCGAAGTTTTAAGGCAAAAAAGGAGGGCTCGGCATGTCGCTTTTGCGCGTTGGTGTCGCCCAAACAGACGTCAGGCTTGGCGACAGGGAGGGCAATTACAGAAGGACCGCGGAGATGTTGGCGGACGGATGGATTTCGTCAAAGACAGAAACGGCCGTTGTGCTTCCCGAGATATGGGATGTAGGCTACGTCATAGATTCCCCCGGGACCTACGGAGATCCCGACGCGTCGCAGGCAGCGGCATTTCTGGGGTCGCTCGCACGGAAACACAACTGCTGGTTCGTCGGAGGCTCGGTCCTGGCAGTCACCGACGAAGGCGCCTTTAACAGGGCCATGGCGGTAACGCCTGACGGCGGCTATGTCGCGCACTACGATAAGGCCCACCTGATATCGCTCATGGACGAGGACAAATATCTCATGCCCGGCAATAAAAGATCCCTTTTTAATATGAACGGGACGTGCGCCGCTATGGCAATATGCTACGACCTGCGGTTCTGCGAGTGGCTCCGCCTATGTGCAGTTGAAGGGGCACAGGTCCTGTTTATCTCCGCGGAATGGCCCAAATCGCGCGTTGATCACTGGCGCATACTGCTTCAGGCGCGAGCCATCGAAAACATGATGTACGTGGTAGGCTGCAACAGGGTAGGGACATCTAACGGCACAGAGTTCGGAGGACACTCCATGGTGGTCGACCCTTGGGGGGAGATCCTGTACGAGGGAGGCGACGGGGAGGATCTCGCGTTTGTCGAGTTTGACGTTGAAAAAACAGAAAAAGCCAGATCCTTCCTTCAGGTCTTAAACGCAAGGCGGCCTGAGCTATACGTTGAAAAACTGAGATAAAACCGGTAAAAGGCGGCCTAGAACGTTTGGGGCGGCTTGTTGTTCATCTCAGATGGACAACAGCCTGGGGCGGCTGTACAATTTACGTCGATGCGCCGGTCAAAGGGCGGCTATACGGCGTAACCCATCAGTAGGAGTGATAATGATGTCCGACACATCAGGACGTTACGCAAAAACATACCCCGTCTCCTGGGAGCAGCTGCACAGCGACTGCAGGGCTTTGGCCTGGAAACTGCTTGACCGCAGGAAAAACTGGAGCAGGATAATCACAATCGCCAGAGGCGGACTCGTCCCTGCCGCTATCATCGCCAGAGAGTTGGATATACATCTTGTGGACACTATATGCATATCAAGTTACACCATGAGAGACCAGAAGGCCGCCAGCATACTTAAACGGCCTGACTTGGCGGGGGTGGACGAAACCTGGCTCATCATAGACGACCTTGTGGACACAGGGAAGACCGCCAAGATAGTCAGGGATATGTTCGTTGGCGCGCACTTCGCCACAGTATACGCAAAACCAGAGGGCCGGCCGATGGTGGACACGTTCATAACGGAGGTCAGCCAGGACACATGGGTGCTGTTCCCGTGGGACAGCGCGCCATGCACGTCGTTCATGCCACCCATAGTCAGCATGTGAACCCCGGCGGCATACTCAGGCATATTTTTGCGTTGCGCATTTTAGCGGCTATTGGCAGAGACAGCGCTAAAATGGCTGTCGCGCTGCGATCGTTACGACAAACAGTATACTTGTAACGATTGGCTGTTGACACATAGCGACATTAAGGATAAAATAAGCTGGTAGGCTTATGAATAGCCAAAGGAGGTGAATGTATGAGCAATAAACTGGTATATATCTCTGGGACCCCGTTCTGGATGACCCCGGAGGGGCGCTTCATCGCAGTCGAGCTAAAAAACGGGCTGCCGCTTGAGCGCACAGTGATGCGTGACGCAGTGGCGTACGCAGGTTAGTATCAAGCAAAGGCACCGCGTAATTTAAAGTTTTCAAAACTGACAAATTAGAAATCGCACTTTCATCACCGGTTCAGGCAGGTCGGCACCCCACGCCATTAAACCGCCGAACCGGGGAACGCGGCGGGAAATTTTCTAAATCCTCCCGGCAACAAATTCCTCTTCTTATTTTATTCTGGCAACTGCCATCCTTAATTTCATCTTTTTGTTTGACAAAAACAGAAGATACGACTAAATTGATCTTAAAAAATTATCAGATTTTTGTTGCCCTTATAATTTATGAGACGTTTGTTCATTTTATTTTGCGGCGGCTCTTAAAAAAAAGAGGTGGGCACGATGAATTTCAGCCGTCGTTTTATGCCGATCGAAAGAGTCGAGCGGCGTTATTGTTTTGCGTTTTTGCTGGCTTTATGTCTTGTTGCCGCATCATTTCTTGTATTCGTATCTAACATAGAGGAATACCGACGCAGACAGGAGGCCGAACGTCTTGCCGAGATAGCTGACATGTGCGCCATAAATGTCAGGGACCGCTTCGGTCTATATATCGGCCTCACCCAAGCTGCGACAAGGCAGGTGCAGGCGTTGGGCGGCCTTAACCCGGAAACCGCGGCTCGACTGTTGAGGCAGGCGTCTGCGGGCACTGGTTTTACATCGATGGCAATAATTTTCCCGGACGGGACATTCTTCACCACAGGCAAAAACAAATTTCCACCACCGGATCTCTCATACTTCTCAGATAGGGTGACTCTGCGGACAAGGACGATGGACAAAGAGGACTACGTTTCAATAACCGTTCCGATAACACGCGGCCACACAGTTGCCGCAAACATCCGTGGGCTCATACCGAAGGATAGGCTAAGGGGCATCATAGAGCAGGACATATGCGGCGGGAGCGGCTATATACATCTTATGAGCGGCCGCGGCGATTTCATTCTGAAAAGCAGCAGCAAAGACGCCCTTTGCCTGGACGAACACGAAAACATATTTGACATTCTTAAAAAAACCGGCTTCCGCGGATCTATCAAGCTGAACGACTTAAGGTCCGCCATGGCCCAAGGCGAGGACATATCGTTCACCTTTGCGTGCAGCAGCGGCACCCGCATTGCGCGCATGGTACCGGTCGGAATAGAGGACTGGTATATCGGTGTTTTCGTCCCTGGACAATACGCGGCGCTTCAAACTGAGGAGATAAAAAAGGACGCCGGACTTCTCGTCTTGATGATAAGCCTGATAATATCGGCCATGTTCCTATACATACTGCTCAACGAAAGGCGCGCGGCAAGGGCCGTCAAATCCGCAAACATGATGACTGAGGCGCTCGTGTCCACCATACCCGGGGGAGTCTTTAAGTGCGCTATGGACGAAATGTTCACAGTGGAATATATAAGCGCGGGGTTTGCCGGCCTCACGGGGCACACATTGGAGGAGGCCGGCAAAATCCGAGGCGGCAGCTTCTGGGAGTGCATCCATCCAGATGATAGGCAAAAGGCGCGCGACGATATGGTATCACAGCTTAAAGCTAACGGCAGGTTCTATGTGACATACAGGATGATTAAAAAGGACGGCTGTGTTATACATGTATTAAACAAAGGCGGCATGTTGAGCGACGAATACGGCTGCGGGTCGGCCTACGGCGTCGTAGTTGACATAAGCGAGACGCAGCGGGCCATGGAAAGGCTCATGGTGAACGAGAAGAAGTACGAGACCGCGCTCAAAGAAGCCAATATAATGGTCTTCGATTACGACGGCTTAAACGATGTCCTTCATAACTCTGAGGCGCTCTCTGAGAAATTAGGCGTTCCCAGGGTGACAGAAGGGTTCATGGCATCAGAAAATTCACGCGGCGCGCACTTCCTTAAGCTAAAGGAGATGATTGCGGCGCTGGCCCCATACAACGCCTCCGTTTCCTCAAAGTACTACTGCGACACGGAAGGCGGCGTATTTTATATAGAAACGCGCGTCGCGGGCAGCTTCGACTCAGGCGGCAAGCTCATAAACGCGATCGGTACAGCGGAGGACATCACCTGGCAGAAAGAGATGGAACTTAGGTGGATAAAAGCGCAGAAGTACAAGGACACGCTCTCTAAGCTCTACGATACGATGTTCGAGTTTGATATCACAAACGACAGGATAATAACCGGGAGGGGGCACTTGTCCGGATATGCTGAACTCTCGGAGAGCTACGGCGAGATAATAGAGTCGTTCGCCGAAACTTCCGTGCATCCGAACGACAGGGATGTGGTCCTGTCTTTATTTTCGCCTGAAAAGATCAGGGAGCGCTATGAGAACGGCCTGACCGACTGTGACGTTGATTTCAGGGCAGTTGACCAGCAAAGCGGCGCGTACAGATGGAAATCGGCGCATGCGACGCTCTTCATTGACCCGGCCGACAACACGCTGAATCTGATCTGTTTCGTCAAAGACATAAACGAGAGCAAGGAACGCATGGACCGGCTTTTTGAGATGGCCGACAAAGACCCGCTTACAGGGCTTTACAACAGAAGGCGAGCAGAGGAACTCATAAGCGCTAAACTGGCTGAGGATGCCGTAAAAACACCGCGCCCAATGAACGCGCTCATGGTGATCGACCTGGACAACTTCAAGAGCATCAACGACTTTATGGGCCATCTTTTCGGCGACACAGTGCTCACGGAAGCTTCAGCTAAATTAGCCGAAGCGTTTCGTTCAACGGATTTTGCGGGGCGCATAGGCGGGGATGAGTTCATCGTTTTCATGAAAGATATACCTCACACCGATATCGCAGTGAAAAAGGCGCAGGCCCTATGCGAGGACCTCAGTAAACTGCATAGTTGGAGCGAGGGGAAGATATCCGTCATGGCAAGCATAGGCATAGCATTTTCACCAACCGACGGAGACGATTTCAATTCGCTGTACAACAAAGCAGACATAGCGCTCTACCACGTAAAAAATTCAGGCAAATCGCGCGTCGTCGTCTATAAAGAGGAGATGTGCGGGATGCGCGCGCAAGCAAAGGGTACCGCTTTAATAGACAAGTCAGAAAGCAGCGCCGAACTATTCTTTGAAAACCCTGAAAGCCACATCTTCAGGATACTGTACAACGCAAAGGACCTGAACATGGCGATCAAAAGCGTCATTGAACTCGTCGTCAGGCGCTTTAGTTTCTCGCGCGGCTACATATTCGAGAACTCACCGGACAATATGTATTTCTCCGAGGTGTTCGAGGTATGCAACGACGGCGTTGAGCCTGTGGCACAGACGCTTCAGAATGTCCGGTATGCGGCAAGCCGGCCGGATTACCACCTTAACTTCGACGAAAATGGCGTCTTCCTGCTTGACATGAGGACTTACAGAGGAAACCTGTACGAGGAGTTCAAGAGACAGGGCATAACGAGCCTTATACAGGTGATCCTTACGGAAAAAGGGGCCTTCAGGGGCTTCATAGGGTTCGACTGCTGCGACGGCAAACACACACTGACGCGCAAAGACATAAACTCTGTGGTGCTTTCAGGGCAAATAATCGCGGCGTTCGCGGCAAAAGAGCTTGAACACAGGAAAACGGACAGAAGGGCACGCGCCGCCATGGACGCCGTTTCGCGCCTGCCGCTTCCAGCCCTTATAGTCAATGCGGAAAACGACGAGATCCTTTTTACAAACAAAGAGCTGCTTAAGATGTCGCCCCGCATAAAAACCGGCGATAAGTGCTACGAGGCCCTGTTCGGCATAAGCAGACGCTGCGAGGAGTGCCAGAGGGCTGAGTCCCAGGCAGGCGCGGTTTCGGGCACAACAAAGTATATCCACGCGCTCAGGATGCGCGCCGAGGTAACGGCACTCCCGATCCAGTGGCCGGGACACGTAAACGCATACCTTGTCACTCTTTCGCCTCGAACAGATAAGCCATAAGCCACGTGTCTTCTTTTGTTTAAAAACAGGGGCAGGCGCGCTTTTCAGCGCAGGATGTCTTTTATCCTGTGCGCCGCCTCCCGCATCTTCTCCTCGCAAACAGTGCACGCTATCCTGACGTAGCCGCCGCAGTGCGGGCCGAACGAATCCCCCGGTATCACGACAACGCCGGCGTCGCGAAGCATCCTGACAGCAAAATCCGTTCCGTCCATCCCCGTGCCGAGGACGTCAAGAAAGAGGTAGAAGCTGCCGCCGGGCCTTATAGTCCTTATGCCCGGTATCGCGCTGAACGCTTCGTAAGCGGACGCTACCCTGCGGGAAAACAGATCGGCTATCTCGCGCACGCGCGCGTCGCAGTTTCGCAGTGCAAACTCGGACGCCATCTGCACCATCGTATTGACGCTTATGATCTGTACAACGCCTATTATCTGCATCGTCTTCAGGAAGCCGGCGTCTCCCATAGCGTAGCCTATTCTCCATCCTGTCATCGCATAGCTCTTAGACATCCCGCCTATCATAATCGTACGGTCCTTCATTCCAGGAAGCGACGCGAAAGGTATGTGGGCGGACGAATAAGTGAACGCCTCATAAAGCTCGTCCGATACTACAACAAGGTCGTGCTTGACCGCTATGCGCGCAAGGGCCTCCATCGTACCGCGAGGGAAAACCGCTCCGGTGGGGTTGCACGGAGAATTCACTATGAGCGCTTTAGTCTTGGGTGTGATCTTGCTTTCGATCTCATCGGGATCGGGGATAAAGGCATTGTCTATGCCGCTCAGACAGTAGACCGGCACGCCTCCCGCCTGCAGCACCTGCTGTTCGTAGAACGTAAAGCACGGTTCAAGGATTACAACTTCGTCGCCGGGATCGATACAGGCCTGCAGCGCGAGAAAGGAGGCCTGGCTGCCGCCGGTCGTGACAAATATCTCGTCAGCTCCATACGACAAGCCATACCTGCGCGCCCAATAGTCAGATATCGCAGACCTAAGCCCCAAAAGCCCCATTCCTGGGGCATAGTGCGTAGCCCCGCTTATGGCGGCCTTAAAGAGGGCCTCGCATATCTCAGGCGGCGTCGATATATCGGGTTCCCCGAGCGTGAGGTCAATGCTGTCTGCGACGTTTGCCGCAAGGGAAGCCATTCTCATCATCGAGGACGGTTTTATGTCCCTGTATCTCTTCGCGATTAGCTCTCTCATAACGCTAATCCTTATTTTCTGCCTTATCCGCCTTGTTGCGTTTAGCCCTCATGCTAGCCTTCTTCGCATGCGGGTCGCCGTATGCCGGCACAATGCAGAAAAATTCAAACGGTTCGTCCCCTACGTTCCTGAACGTATGCTCCTTACCGGCCGGGACACGTGCCCAGTTGCCTTTAGAGAGGTCGTAGCGCTCGCCTTCTACTTCTACCTCACCCTTGCCCGATATCGAATAAACGAGGTGATCCCAGTCATGCTTGTGCGCGGGAATCTCCTCGTGCGCAGGCAGTATGAAATGGCGCATCACCCAATCATCCCAGAACCTTCCGGGCCCGAACACGTTTCTCTTTATGATGTTCGGGGCCAGCGCTGACGCGTTCAATGTAGGGATGTCAAGCACCCTGCCATAATTTTTGCTCACAGCCATCGTACACTCCTCCTTAAGAAATATAAAATGTAACGCAACGGGGCCACCCCACGACGCACAGCGCACGCCGGAAATGGCCCCTGCTGCAGCCGAGGTCAGCTGCCGTTCAAAATAACCGGACCGTCTATTTTTTCTTAAGGCCGGCCAGTATCTTGTCAGGCGTCGCCGGCAGCGACTTGATGCGCACCTTGCACGCATTGTTTATCGCGTTGCAAACAGCGATATGAGGAGCGGCAAGAGGCATCTCTCCTGTCCCCGAAGCTCCGAACGGCCCAAGCGGGCGCGGCGTCTCTACGTGGACAAGCTTGATGTCGTCCGGGATGTCCTTAATATATGGGAATCCCATAGTCACAAAGTTATTGTACTTATTCTCGTCAAGAAAATCCTCCGTCAAAGCCAGGCCTATACCCTGGGCAACGCCGCCTATCTGCTGACCGTCCACGACGAGGTAGTTGTTTATGACGCCTACGTCGCCCACGAGCACGAACTTCTCACAGTGAGCATGTCCCGTCTCAGTGTTAACAGATACCATGGCAAGGTTGACGGCGAACATGTGGAAGCCAAAAGGCTTTCCAAGACCGGTGTCCTTGTCATTGCCCGAGCAGACCTCGAGGCTGCCGTCCGCGTGCAGTATGCAGGCCTGGGTGTATCCTTCGTAGAATGTGGGGATACCTTCGGCCACCATCTCATCGTAGGTGCGGTAAGTCCCGTCGGGTTTGCGCATGGCATCGAGCAGTTTTTTGCAGCTGTCAACTATGGCGTTCCCTACCATGACCTGGGAACGGCTCGCCGCTGCGGCCCCGCTGTTGGGAGCCTTTGCCGTATCGCTTAAGACCATCTTAATCTGATCCGGACGCAGATTAAGAGGTTTAAGCGCTTCGTGTGCCGTGCCCAGGCATCCCATATCGGCTCCCTGCCCGTGGTCCTCCCATGTGTTGTAGATTATGACTCCATCCTTCGTGAGCTCGATGTTGCTAGCGGCCTCGTCAGCGCCGTCGTCGTTCGAGTTGTAGATGCCTATCGAAACGCCTACTCCGAACTTGACCCTATCCGTGCTCTTTGCGGCGGCTTCCTTCTTCATCTCTTCATAGAACGGACGCGCCTTCTTCATCATCTCTGGAAGAGGAAAAACTTCGGGCGGATAACCCGACGGCATCCATCCGCGCGGATTTTCCGTGAATGGCTCCCACTCAAGGAGGTTCATCTCGCGGAAGTCAAACGGGTCTATGCCGCACTTCTCAGCGAGCATATCCATTGCCGTCTCGCATCCCCAGTAGGTCTGAGGCGCGCCGTATGCGCGGAACGCCGCGCTCCAGCGATGGTTGCTGAAGCACGTATAGCCGGTTGCGCGCATGTTCTCATACGCATAAGGCGCGAAGAAGAACTGTCCGCCCTTGTTGGTGAGGTCGTTTGAGGACTCGCTGTACGGACCGTGGTCAACCCACCATGTCTGCTCAAGACCGACAAGCTTGCCGCTTTTATCGGCTCCCGCGCGTATGTGCATGAGGAACGGAGAGCGCTTCGGCGTGCGTATGTTATGCTCCTTCATGTTTATCCGCATATATACAGGACGCTGGCACGCTATAAGCGCAATAGCAAGGTACGGTTCGTTGGTCGGGGCCACTTTATATCCAAACGACGCGCCCATGTTGTTCTGGATCACGCGGATCTTCGACGGAGCCACACCTACGCCGCGCGCTATCATCATCTGGTGGCGGTAGACACATATAGATTTGGACGCGATTGTGAGGCGTCCCTCCTCATCGTAGTACGCATACCCGCAGTCGGTCTCAAGCACCATATGCGGCTGGCGGGAGCTGTAAAATTCTTCGTCTATGACGTAAGGCGCCTTATCGAGGTCCTCCTTCGGATCCTTACCCTTGGTAAAGCAGCGTTTGTTGAACGCGTTGGGCATCCCGTCGATCCCGTCTATCTCATCGTAAACCTTTATAGCGTCCGGGGCCTTGGCCTGGTATATGTCGAGGAGCTCGGGCAGCGGCTCGTAGTCTACCTTTATCTTCTCCGCCGCGGCGCGCGCGTTCGTCTCCGTATCAGCGCAGACGATAGCGATGCACTCGCCCCACTGGCGTATCTTATCCCCTTCCTCCACCATTATGCGGCGCTCCCAGCCGTCTGTGGTGACCGACGGGCATCCTACCTGGCCGCGGATGCGGTTGGTACCTTTGTTGGCCTTGACGTCCCTGTACGTCACGACCTTGAAGACACCGGGCATCTTCTCAGCTTCGCTTACGTCTATCTTATTGACCTTGGCGTGCCTCACGCCCTCAAGCGCGTAGGGATACGCGAACAAGAACTCCTCCGGCAGCTTAAGGCGGTCGTCGTCTCCGTAATCAAAAGTCCCTGTGGCCTTGAATATGGCGCTCGGACGCGGGTACTTCGATTGCCAGATGCTCTCCCCGGGTTTGTACATACTGGCCAAATCCTCGATCTTTTCTTCCCCGCGCAAAATGGCGGCTGCCTTCATGACAGCGTCTATTATCTGAACATAGCCCGTGCACCTGCATGCCATCCAGTTCTTGCCGAACCAGTCGCGGGCCTCTTCTCGCGTAGGATTGGGGTTTTGGTCAAGCAACGCCTTCGTGCATGTGATGAACCCCGGCGTGCAGAATCCGCACTGTATCGCTCCGCACACAATAAACGCCCACTGTATCGCGTGCAGGTTATCAGGCGTGCCTATCCCTTCGATAGTCACGATGTCGGAATATTCGGGAACATTTTTCCAGCGAGTGATGCATGAACGAACCACCTTGCCGTTCAGTATGACGTTGCAGACCCCGCATTGGCCGCAGTTGCAGCCGCGCTTTGTCCCAGTCATCTTCAGCTGATCGCGGATAACCGTGAGCAGCGTGGTCTCCGGTTTGCCTATTACCCTTCGCGGCACACCGTTGATGACGATGTTCTTCACATGGTAACTTGCTTCTGTCACTTTAAAACAGCTCCTTTCATATTTTGCGTCTTGTTTGGCTAATTTGACTACGACCGCTTAGACAACTCCTGTTTAATAACATAGGAGCAAAACACTGCAGAACTGAAGGAAATTTGCGGGGGCATAGAAGGGCTGAAGGCGCAGAAACAGGCTAAGCGCTGATCAATCTATTGTCCCCTTTCCAAATCGGACGCCATCTGCGTCCCGGGAGGCCGCCAGGTTTGCCTGCGGCCCTTGGAAGCTTGGCAGTGACACCAAACTTCCTCGGTCCTTCTCCATGGAGCGTCTCTTTAGGAGAGAGGACTCGGGGTATGCAACTTAGTTGCAAATTGTCGTAAATTTTCTATACAAATCATACAAGACCGGCAAAAAGACAACAACTTAAAGTGCGAATAAGGATAATATTAATTATTTTATCTCAATTATGGGCACTTTTGTTTACGCAATTGCGCACCTTTGACACATTCAGCGCGACTACTTAAAATATAGCTTTAAGTGGCGGGCAAAAGGAGTTTATATGGACAGAGACTTTGAACAGGACAACGATTCAGATACGGCGTCCGGCTTCACGGACGGACTTAAGGCTGGGGTGCCTATAGCCATAGGCTATATCCCAAGTGCCGTCGCGTGCGGCATACTTTGCAGGACAGCGGGGCTTACCGCCGCCGAAAGCGTTTTTATGTCCTTCATTGTCTTCGCAGGCGCCAGTCAGTTCGTAGCTCTCAACCTGCTTCTGATCGGCGCGGGACCGCTAGAGATCGTACTCGCGACCGCGCTTCTCAACATGAGGCACATCATGATGTCATCCGTGCTGGCAAGAAGGCTAAAGCCGCAAATAAGCGCAATCAAACGCGTTCTTATATATTTTGAGATGACGGACGAAAGCTTCAGCGTGGCGGCTATGCGAAAAGAGCCGCTGCTTTCATCTGAATTTATGTTCGGCCTTAACATACAAGGCCATTTTACATGGACATTCGGCACTCTGGCCGGCTACCTGGGCACTTCGTTTCTTCCGAAAAGCGTACAGGACAGTATGGGCATAGCGATATACGCGCTCTTCATCGGGCTTTTGATCCCTTCCGTACAAAAAAACAGGCCTGCGCTCATAACGACCTCTATCGCGATGGGCTTGAGCGCTTTTATTAAATGGACGCCAATCTTCTCGTCTATGAACAGGGGCCTCGCAATGATGGCCGCCGCAGGGGCGTCCGCGCTTCTTGCCGCAGCCTTATTTCCGCTTGGCGAGGAACAATAAAATGACAAAGGTGATGCTGCTTTCTATCCTGATGATGTGCGTTACCGCTCCTTCGAGGATACTTCCTGCATTTCTTCTGTCAGACAGAAAACTGCCTCGCTTTGTTGAGTCATTTCTTCACTACATTCCATTTGCTATCCTTGGCGCACTTATATTCCCTGACGTCCTGCACGCAACAGGCAGCGCATACAGCTCGGCCGCAGGAGCTATGGCCGCGCTGCTGCTAGGTTTGTCAGGCAGAGGCATAATCGTCATACTAACAGGAGCGATAGCGTCGGCGTTCATCGCCGCTCAGTTAGGGGGAATGTAGATGAACCAGCGCACAAGCCGAGCTTTTACGCTGATCGAGCTTCTGATAACAGTATCCATAATATCAATCCTCGCAGGGCTGACGGTTCTCTTTTCGTTGTCGGCATCGGACAGCGCTAAGGCGGCTGTGATAATATCCGACATGAGGAACATGAAATCTGCTGCCATCATGTACATGTACGAAAGAGGGACATGGCCCGTGTGGATATATACGGGGGGGAGCTACGTAAACAGGGACGGCGCCAACGGAGCTGTTTTGCCTGACCGTTACCTGAACAGAATGCCTGTGGGAGACGGATACTGGGTCGGCGTGATGAAACACCCCACGGTGGCATCGTCCGCCGTGGTCGCGGCAGACGTAAGCGGCCTCCCTTATAATATAAAGGAGGCGATTGCCGAAAAAGCGTCGGGAATAGCCATATACGGCACAGAGACGATAGGGAGGCAGGCGCCGGACCTATCGTCGATGACGAAATTCAAGCCGTCCGATAAAGGGATAATATGGATAATAAGCCAGTAAAAACGGATTTCGGCTAAGTCTCAGAAGGCGACGCGCGGCTTTCAACAGCGGCCGCACTCAAACAGTATCACAGAAGCGCCATCCTGTAGCGTTTCTCCGGACGCCCTACGCGCCTGTAAGCAAACTCAACCACAACGCGCTCGCTCAAAGTCAGAAACTCTAGGTATCTCCTGGCAGTGGAGCGTGAAATGCCAAGCCTGTCGCCCACTTCCTGCGCCGAAAACGTCTCGTCGCTCTCTTTAAGAAGAGATTCTATCTCGTTCAGACATTTAAGCTGAAGGCCCTTGGGTATCGCCCTGTTATTCGACCAAGACGGGTCTCGGCTCTTCATCGATATCAGCATGTCGAGATCTTCCTGCTGCCATGGTCTGGTCCTTCCCGTGAGGCTGTGGTGATAGACCTGATAGTTGCGCAGCGCGAGCCTCAGTCTCTCAAATGAGAAGGGCTTTATGAGGAATTCGAACACCCCTTGGCACATGGCCTTACGTACAAGCTCGGGATTCTCGCCTGATGAAGCCACTATATAGTCCATCCTTGGGAACTCTTTACGAAGCTCATCAAGGCCGTTCGCCGCGTCGAACTCTTTTAGATACAGGTCGAGCAGCACGAGGTCAGCATCCACGCACCGCAGCGCCTCAAACATCTGGGGTCCGGTGGATACGCATTTGAGCACGGTAAACGCAGATTCCTCCGCTATAAGGTCAGCATAAAGCTTCTGAAGCAGCGGGTCTGCTTCGGCAATAAGCACTTTAAGAATACGCAAACAGTACCCCCCTCGTTTTACAAACCATAACCGATCACCTAATAGCTACATATATAAATATAAAAAAAGCGCTTCCGGGCGGGGACAACGGAGGGCAAAACACGTTCAAGCCGGCACATCTACTCATATCCCCTTTCCAAATGCGGGAGGCGCCTTCCGTTTCCAAAAGACACCCATTGGCCAGGAACCATGAAAAGATTCTCTTTCTTTCTTTAGGCCGCCTGACTCGGGGTCGCATATTCCGTATTTATTATATCAGCTTATATCAGAAAACAGTTTTCAGTCAAGGAACAATTAAATTACACGATGTTGATTTTTTAAAGCACATAAGATATGATGTCCCATGTCACGGGCATTAGTTCCGTATATTGGAAAATAAATACATGTCTTTCACTTACCCGAGGGGTGTATATGTTATGCAAGAAGATTCGGTCCGTTCGGTTGACAGGGCATTCGCTATATTAAAAGCTTTCAGCAGGGATGACCACAAGCTCACCCTGAGCGAGCTTGCGGAACGCGTGGGACTGCCGGTCACAACCACGCTCAGGATCGCCGGCACACTTGAGAAACTCGGCATGCTGCAGCGCCACAGCGACAGAAGCTACTCGCTAGGCAACCAGCTTTACCTGCTTGGCAACATAGCAAAGGATAATTTCAGGCCTCAGCAGATAATATACCCTTATATGAAGAGCGTCCGCGACGAGACGAAAGAAGCGGTCTCCCTCTACGGCGTGGCAGGCGAGTATAGGGTATGTTTCGAACACGTCGAGGGTTTGTTAAGCATGCGATGCGTCATGCGCGTTGGCGACAAGGCCGAATTGTGGGCCGGCGCTGGAGGCAAGGCACTGCTTGCGTTCCTCGGTGAGGACGTAATCGAGCGCGAGATAAAAAAAGCGCATCCTATAACGCCTACCACCATATTTAACGAAGATGAGCTTCGAAAAAGCCTGTCTGATGTCAGAAGCTTCGGATACGCCATAAGCAGAGGAGACAGGGAGGAGGGCATACTTTCGGTCGCGGTGCCTATTTTCAACAGAAAGGGCGGCGTCGAGTACTCCTTCTCCGTGGCCGGACCGGCGCAGAGATTCACGGAGGAAGCCGCGCTCAAGCTAGTGCCGTCGATACAGAAAATGTGCCGCGAGATAGAGTCTCAGCTATAATAGCCTTATCGTACAGACTGGAAAGGAGACGCATATGCCAAACCAGAACTGGAACCCAGAAAAATATAAAGACAACGCCTATTTCGTACCAGAGCTTGGATCGCCTGTGATAGATCTGCTCAACCCAAAACCCGGGGAAAAGATACTTGACCTTGGCTGCGGCGACGGCATTCTGGCCAAAAAATTAGCAGATATGGGCTGCCGCGTTGTCGGCGTCGATACAAGCCCGGATATGATAAACGCCGCAAAGGAGCTTGGCATAGACGCGCGTCTGCTTGACGGAGAGGCGCTTGACATCGAAGAGGAATTCGACGGAGTTATGAGCAACGCCGCACTGCACTGGATGCCTGACCAGTACGCAGTGGTGCGCGGCGTCTGGCGCGCATTAAAGCCCGGCGGGCGATTTGCCGCAGAGTGCGGCGGCGAAGGCTGTATCCGCATAATCCGAGAGGGCATGAAGATAGCGCTTATAAAGCGCGGGCTCGACTACAAATCGCGCAACCCATGGAAATACCCTGAGCTTGGGGCTTACACAAAGATCCTCGAAAACCAGGGGTTCAAGGTAAGCTACATCGCGCGCATCGACAGACCTACGCCGCTTAAACACGGACTCAGGGGCTGGCTTGAGGTATTCTCCAACAGCCATACCGCGGGATTCACACAGGAAGAAAAAGACGCGTTCTACTCCGATGTCGAGGACTACTGCCGTCCATTGCTTTACAGCGAACAAAACGGCTGGATAGCCGACTATGTACGGCTCCGTTTCCTTGCCTTAAAACCTGCGGCCTGAGCCAAACGATTAAGCGCCAAGATATACACAAAAAGGGTTTGGGGAATACAATGTCTCCCCCAAGCCCTTTCGTTTTTTATAACTTTGATATCAGGTGCCTGTAAATCAGCCCATGTTCACAAGCTTCGCTCTTACGCCCGATACCGCGCAAAGCTTGCTTTCGAGATCCTGCGCCGTCTTTTCGTCGCAGCAGAGCTGCAAAACCAGGAGCCCGGACGGGGAACAGGTGTTATCGCAGTTCTGATCGTGGAGCCCAAGCCTTGTACGAATGGAGCAGCCAAACTCAGTTAAAATCTTCTGCACCTCAACCGCGGCCTTTTCCCGCTGTTCGACCCTTACCACCATGATCTGGAAACAATTCATAACGACCCACTCCTTTACGCCATTAAAATAGACTTCCAACAACTGAGTCTATTTTAAACATAAAAATGATTTTTTAAAAGGGATCGCCGGCATCATCTGTCTATGCCTTGCCCTGAAGCCGCAGGTACTCGAGGCTGTTTTCGTACATATACTCTATCGGAGGCTCGATGCCGGTCCAAAGGCGCATCTGCTCGGCAGCCTGATATGTGTTCATCCAAAGCCCAGACAAAGTTTTACAGCCACGGGACGCGGCCTCTCTGAGCAACTTAGTCATCACAGGCACATAAACCACGTCGCACACGATGTTTTCCGGCCTCAGCAGGTCAGGGTCAAACAGGATTTCCTCACTTTTGGGGAACATTCCGACCTTTGTCGCGTGTATGACAACCTCATATCCCTTCAGAGACTCCTCTATGCTTTTGCCGGTCATCTCATCTATGGAACACACTGAAGGGAAATACCTGCTGACCTTTGAATAGAGAGCCTCCGCGCAAACATAATCTTTTGCTATGCAAAGGGAGCGTATGTCCCGCGCCCCTTTCATTGCAAGCGCGCAAGCTATCGCCGTCGCCGCCCCGCCGGATCCCAGTATCAGATAGTTATGTTCGGGTATATCGAGAAAGAGCTGCCTTTCAAGCGACAGCACAAAGCCTGTGCCGTCTGTGTTATATCCTATTTTCTTGCCGTCTTCAAATACTATGGTGTTGACCACCTCTGTGTATTTCGCCGAGTCAGCGAGTCCGTCCAAGTACTTATGGACCTGTGTTTTAAACGGCATAGTCACCCCGGAACCGGCGTAATGGAAGTTTTCAAGGTTCTTGATAACGGGTTCCAGCTGTTCCGCAAAGATCTCAAGAGGAACATAGAGGCAATCCATGCCAAGTTTCTGGTACACGCTGTTATGCATGAAAGGGGCGGCGCTTTGTCCCAACGGGTTGCCAATCAGCCCGAAAAATTTAGTATCGACTGACGTATTGAATATCCTTTCAACCATTTCTACTACCCCTCACTTAGAGCAACGCCAGGCTGATCGCCGGAATGTACGTGATCAAAACAAGAGCTATCAGAAACGCAATGATAAACGGCATGGCGTTCCTCGCTATAGTGACTACTGATATCCCAGTCATAGAACTTGCCACGAAAAGGTTTATACCCATTGGAGGCGTTACGAAACCTATCGCAAGGTTGACCACCATTATTATGCCGAAGTGCACCGGATCTACTCCAACGCCCTGTACAAGCGGCAAAAGGATAGGGGTCAGGATAAGGATCGCGGGCGACGTGTCTATTACCATACCGACGACCAGAAGGAAGAGGTTAATGACTATCAGGATAGCCACCTTAGAACTCACCATGCTGGTCACGGCCACAGCTATGGTCTGGGGCGCCTGCATTATGGTCAGCACGCGGCCGAAGGCCATGGCGCCTGCCAGGATGAACGTAATTGGTGCGTACGTGACCACAGCCTCTTTGAACGTCGCGACGACATCTTTTAAGGTCATCGTCTTATAGACGAAGCAACATACTATCAGCGCATATACGACCGACACGCAAGCCGCTTCGGTTGGGGTCGTTATCCCGCCGTATATGCCGCCTAAAATTATGACCGGCGTCAAAAGAGCCCAAAAGCTGTTTAAAAATATGTGCCAAAGGCCGTTTTTGCGGAGCTCGCGACAGTAAGCATCAAGCTTTTCCCTGTCTTCCCCATGCCTGCGGCAGTAGTACCACGCGTAGATCATGAGACAGAAACCAATAAGCAAGCCGGGAAGAATCCCCGCTATGAACATAGCGCCTACGGATACACCCGATGAAAGCACGTAAAGTATGAATGGGATCGACGGCGGTATGATTACGCCAAGCCCTCCGGCCGTGGCGACAAGCGCGGTTACAAAGTTTTTCTCATATCCGAGGCTTATAAGGAGCGGAATGGTCATGGCTCCTATGGCGGCGACTGTCGCAGGGCCGGAGCCGGATATCGCGCCATAGAAAAGGCATGTTACGACCACGGCACAAGGCAAACCGCCCGTCTTGTCTCCCGCAAAATATGAAAACATATTGAAGAGTTTGTCAGAGACCCCGCCGCGAGCCATGATGATGCCGGAAAGCACAAAGAGCGGCACTGCTATGAACGGCGTCGAATCGACACCGCCTACCATCTGGCGAACTATGAATTCTATCTTGGCGGGGAAGGCCGGATTTAGCAGCTGGGGCACCATAGCCGAGATTCCCATAGTGATCCCGACCGGGACGGTAAGGATCAGACATATCACGAACACTCCGAAAACGTAACCTAACATCTCAAATTACCTCCCGTTTTTAAGCGCCGAAATATTGATGAAGACCTGCTGCACGCTCCTTATGATACCCAGTGCAAAACCGACCACCGAAGCGCCGTATATGGTCCACATCGGTATGACAAGCGCGGGGCTGGTCTGACCGTTGCTGATGAGGGTCCTCGTGACATTGACGGCGCCCTTGAGCCAATACGCCAATACCACGGCAACAAAGATGTTCACGCACATAAGAAGCACAGTGCGTCCTCTTTCGGAAAGCACGTTCAACAGGATATCGATGCGTATTGAAGACTGTCTTTTAATGCACAGAGATATGCTCAAAAAAGCGGACCATATGAATATGAACCTCGTGACCTCTTCGGCCCATGAAGGAGAATCGTTGAAAACGTAGCGCATTATAACGGCATATGTGATTATCGCCGTAATCAAAAACAGCAGGACAGTCATAACGAATTCCTCAAGATGGTCGTTTATCCATTTGATCATGGCGCTTACCCTCCTTGGATGTTTAGATGTATGGGGCAAATATCTTGAACATGTCACAAAAATTGACGTGCCCTAAAAAAACCGGAAGCCACGCCAGAAAATCAGCTGTGACTTCCGGCATCGTCGCTGCGGCTAGAGAGATGAACCGGCTTATCCTACTTCTCGGCCGATTTCACGGCGCCAAGAAGCTTATTAACGAGTTCAGTGCCTACCGCCTTGCTGATATTATCGTAGACCGGCTTCGATTTCGCCTGCATCTCGCCTAGCATTTTACTGTCCAGGGCAATTATCTGAACGTTATGTTTTTTAAGGATGTTGACCCTGTCAGCGTGGCGCTTATCGGCTTGTTCGCGTCCCCAGACTATCACCTCGCGGGCCGCGTCGCGCACGGTCTTCTGCTCGGCGGGGGTAAGCGTGTCGTAAATCTTTTTGCTCATAATTATCGTTATGTAGTGCAGAAGATGGTTGGTATCGATAACATATTTCTGGACCTCATAAAGCTTGGTCGCCACTATAACTTCATACGGATTTTCCTGCCCCGTAACGGTTCCCTGCTGAAGCGCGAGATACAGCTCGCTGAACGGCAGCGGCGTGGGGTTGGCTCCCAGCGCCTGCCAGTACTGCACGTGATACTTATTCTCCATCGTGCGCAGCTTGAGTCCCTTAAAATCTTCAATTTTTTTGATCGGCTTGTTGGACGAAAGCACGCGGAACCCCTGGTCGGCAAAGCCAAGCATGACTATCCCAGCCTTGGCGTATTCCGGTTCTATATCCTTCTGAAACTTATCAAGCGCAGAGCGCGCGACCTTCTTGTTGGGGAACAGGTTGGGGAGGTCAAATACAGCCGCTTTGGGAACGAAGTTCACCTGCGGCGCCGTTGTCTGGACGACGAAAGCAAGCTCGCCGTTCTGCAGGCTCTGGGTTATCTCTCGGTCGGAGCCAAGCTGAGAGTTTGTGAATACCGCAACCTTAAAGGCACCTTTTGATTTTTTTTCGAGGACTTCCTTGAGCTTGCGTGTCATCAGTCCTGTCACGGTGTCGTCGGTAGAGTCGTTCGCCACGGCGAATTCCTTAGGTGCGGCGTAAGCGCCTGCCGCAAAGAGCATGATACATAATACCGCTGTCAGAGCTATGAGCTTTTTCATATCATTACCCACTCCTTTTTTTGATCGGTCTCATCGTGCCTGATGAGGGCATTGCCGCGCTAATTTCCACTTGTTGGAACTAAAAGCTAAATATCGGAAATAATTATACGATACAGTGTATTTAGGCTAATGTCAATATACCAAGTTTATAAAAATATATTTTTTTAATTTAATTAAAAGCCCCAGTAAGCAGAGCGCCTCGGATAAAAACTGAATGGAACAACAAAATATGCGAACGCTCTGTCTTACGGCGCTCGCATATTTTTATTAAATCCGGCTGACATTTTGCCGCTTTCTTTTTTAGCGCACAAAGCGGTTTTATCGCGCCGCTGACGGCGAAACGCTCATTCTCCGCGCAAATACATGGACTCCCACTCCTTGAACTTGTCCCCTCCGACCAGCTTCACATATTCCTCAAACGAGATCATGTCTGTATCCGGATTGTCCTCGGTGCCGTACTTTTTAAGTGCGCGAAGCGCCTTAAGAGAGGCCTTGACACCAGCGAAAAGCGAAGTCATAGGGTAGGTCACTATTTTGTAGCCCATGCTTAGAATATCCCACGCGGTCAGACCGGAAGCCGCCTCCTGGCCCGGGATCACCCCAAAATGCAGCGGCGCATTAACCTTGCCCGGCAACAGCTCAAGCTCGCGGCGAGTCTTGGGGAATATCTTTATCATATCGGCGCCTGCTTCTATATAGGCCGCCGCGCGGTCCACGGCCTCATCAAACTTTGCGTCCGTGCGCGCTATTATCGCAAAATCCTTGTCGCATCTGGCGGAGACTGCAGCCTTTATTTTGCCGACCATCTCCTCCGCAGATATTAGCCTGGGCTCACGGATGAAAGGGCAGTTTGGAGGAAGCGCCTGGTCTTCGATGAACAGCCCGGCTAAGCCGGCCTTCTCAAAATCCCTAACGGACCTTATCACGTTTATCGCGTTGCCGTAGCCGCCCTCGGCGTCCGCAAGGATAGGTATATCAACGGCATCGGCCATTTTGCCGCACGCGTCGACCATCTCGTTAAAGGCGAGCATACCATTGTCCGGGACCCCCAATATTGTGCCGTGCATCCCGTATCCTGTGGTTCCGGCCAGCTTAAACCCTGCGGCCTCTATCATCCTCGCAGACAGCGCGTCATAGGCACACGGCGCTATGAGAGGCTCGTCGCCCGCAAGCAGTTCTCTGAATCTTCTTTTCATAAATTTCATAATAATGTACATCTCCCGTCATTATTTTCCATTATATGAAAATTAAAACTGTTATGTGAAAACCACTAAACAATACTATTTTTCCCGCGACCTGTCAATACTTTACGGATAAAGTCAGCGCAGGGTCCCGCCGCAAGCCGTCCTTAAAGGACGGCTTGCGGCGGGACCCTGACGTTTTATGCTCGATAAATGCTTTATTAGACTGAGGTTTTTTTCTGTTTAAACATATCAACTATGACGGAGAAATGCCCCTCAATACACATAAGCGCTCTTTTTTCGTCCATGTTCCAAAGCGCGTCTATCAGCTCCATATGCTCGCGCAAGATTACGTCAGGATCGCGGCGCGGATATACGGCGTGCATCACAAGGCGCATCATATCCTCGCTTATCTTCTGCCACATCACGTTAAGGTTGGAAAGTCCAAGGAATTGTACGATCGTGGTATGAAACTTCATGTCGCACCTCATGAAATCCACGGGCGACTCTTTAGCGTCCTCCATTTCGCGGTACACCCCCGCAAGCTGTCCGGCTAATACCTGAGAGCGCCCGTCCGCTATAGCCCTTTTGACCGCGAACGGCTCTATCATCTCACGCAGTGTAAAAAGTTCCATTATCTTGGGTATGGTTATCTCCGACACTATGGCGCGGCGACGCTCCTCCCAGTCAACCCAGCCCTCCTGCGCAAGACGCTTTAGCGCCTCGCGAACCGGTGTCCGGCTGACACCGAACTCTTCGGCTATTGACCTTTCCATCAGGATACTGCCTGGCATGAAGTCGCTGCATATTATCTTTTCCTTTATCTTTTCGTACACCAGACTTGAAAGGTTCTGCTCCTTTTTTCGCCCGTTGCCGTTAGCCGAGTCCATCATTAAAAACACCCTCATTTTTTATAAAATCGCTTGGTGCTTTTTCGATATTTTAATATACCCTAGATATAAATTTATATTTTTTACACTATGGGATACCATTTACCTCGGCTATATTACCACACTTTGTTAATAAACAGCGAATACGGCAACAGGCGATTCTTCACGCCTGTTTTTTCTGCACCGTCGCGCAAGCGACGGCCACAACTATTACCGCACAGCCGACGAGCTCGTTCGGCGTCGGATACTGTCTTAACGCGATCGGTGTTATCACAAGAGCGAAAACAAGCTCAAGAGTACAAATAAGACTAACCAGCGACGCGGGGATGAACTTAAGGGCGCTGAACATCAGGCCAAATCCGAACAGCCCCGGGCCTAAAGCCGCGTACTGCATCAGCGCAAACACGGTCAAATCGATCGCCCGTATGTCCGACCAGCCGAGCCAGAGCGATTTACCGAGGATGACCATCGCGCCGCCAAAAAGATGAATATAAAAAAGCTGAATTAACGGATCCGTAGCGCCGTCCTTCAATATGCGTCTTGAGACCAGCGTCTGCCCTGATAGCCCGATGACGGAGAGCATTCCCCAGACCACGCCTTCAAAAGACACTTCGCCAGCGCGGGCGCCGCCGGCAAAACCCGCATAAAGCCCGATAATTATCAGAAAGCCAGCCGCTGCCTGGATCCATGACGGTTTTTCACCCGTTATGAAATATGAACCAGCCATCGTGACAAGCGGAAAGGTGTAATGGATCATAAGGGCCTGCGGAACCGTCAGATAGACACACGAAACGAGAAACCCGCAAGCGTTGAGCACCACTGTCAAAAAGGCAAGCATGATGTACGTGCACGCAAGCTTTTTGTCTATCCTGTACCAGCCTCGGCCCGACGTTAACGAGAGCCATATCCCCATGAGAAGCACTATCAGCACAGCCCTGTAACACATGACGGAGACCATGCTCAGCCCACGCGATCCTATATACTTTGCAAGCGGGCTCATGCCTCCCCATAGCATAGCTGTCCCAAGCGCCATCAAGACGCCCTTTGCGTAATTGCTTCTCATCCCGTCACCTTTTTCGCCTATATTTTCAGTCCTTCAATGAGGCCGTGCTTCGAACAATATTTTACGTAATTTACAAAGCGGACAGCAAGAGGAAAACAGCAGCCGTGCATTACGGCGGTGACGGCCCCGCAAGGGAACCGTCACCGCCCGTACGGTACCAGATCCTTCCCGTACACACCAGATCCTTATTTTTTCAATACGCTTAAAACGTTAAAGTTTTATCGGCTCGCTCTGCTCTCTTGTCACAGCCGGGTCAAAGAACTCTCCGAAAAGCACGTCCTCGGAAGGCTGGTCCCTCAGGATGGGAACAG
>Ga0302251_1000069_pt1 | contig 123725 bp, 89 predicted proteins | sample AAG_RA_Gln_MG_FD_193534 | JGI IMG/M metagenome (GOLD analysis project Ga0302251, IMG submission 193534) | Enriched activated sludge microbial communities from anaerobic digester in WTTP, New Holstein, Wisconsin, United States - AAG_RA_Gln | ecosystem: Engineered > Bioreactor > Anaerobic >... | reverse complement strand
AAATCCATATTATCGAAAGAGACAGTAAAATTCAATAGAGGCAATAGTTCATTCAATCTCACAGAAGTATGATTCAAAGCCATTTATAGAGAGCTTTCGACCTGCCTGCAAATTCCGAACTCTATCTTCAACTACTTTTTCCGGTCCTTCCACCAGGTGAGGCAGGCGTCCCCGTTCGAATAGCCGTAGAAGCCGAAGCCCGGCGAGATGTCGCCCATCTAAAGACAGGTCTTTGCTTTTTCAGGCCTTTCTGCCTCACGCCTGTTTTATACTCACCAGCATAACAAACTGCAGCATTCTAAATTGCCAAATGAGCGTTGATAGATGATTCCAGAAGCTTTGATAGTGCAATTTATAATGCGCGTTTGTATAACAAAAAGAACCCTCCTGACAAGAATTCCCCCCCATTTAAACTTTCAGAGATTTTCCCAGGTAAAGGGGGGCTTTGCATAACACCTGCGAAAGAAATTCATCACATTGCAATAGATAATGGCCTTTTTTTACGTGTTGAAATAAGCCTGGAGAGCGATTGTGAATAGCTTTCATATTTCAAGAGGCACATTCATACTCATCATATTCCTGCTTGACCAGCAAAATCCCATCCAGAATTACTGGTAAGTTGAACGGGATCGGGATTTTTTCTGTTTCCCAGCAGCAGAAAAGTGAGTTGTTCACCAGAGATGTGACGATAGTGGGCATAGAGAAAGAGATGTTATCAATGCTGCGGAAACACGCCTCTTTACCACTTCACCTTTGAGATTTATCCAGCCTTAATCGCAGCAGAGGCTCCTGATATGTCCTGCAGGATCGACTGAGCGGACTATGCTCTCGCCTATCAGGAAGTTATGGATCCCTGCTGTGGTAATATTTTTGATATCGGCTCTGTCCTTTATTCCGCTCTCAGCCACGGCAACTGTGCCTTCAGGCAGCTCCGCCGCGAGCTCTATCGACACATTTATGTCCGTCACGAATGTAGAGAGGTTCCGGTTGTTGATGCCTATTATGGCGGCTCCTGCTCTGATGGCGCGCCGCAGCTCCTCCCTGTTGTGCACTTCAGTCAGCACATCCAGCCCCAGAGATCTGGCAAGCGAGTTGAAATTACGAAGCTCCCTGTCAGAGATGGCGCGTACAATCAGAAGTATCGCATCGGCTCCGATATATCTGGATTCATATATCTGATACTCTGTGACGATGAAGTCCTTTCTCAGCACAGGAAGATTGACTGATTTCCTGACAGCCTGCAGGTCTGCAGCGCTCCCCTTGAAGTAGTTCTGCTCGGTCAGAACCGAAATTGCAGCCGCGCCCCCATCCTGATAGCTTCGTGAAAGCGAGATGACATCGATATTCTCACGGATCACTCCTTTGGATGGTGATGCCCTTTTTATCTCGGCTATGATATTTACCCCCATTGACCCAGGTGAGGAAAGCGCTGCTCTGAATCCTCTCTCTTCGCCTTCAGCGCTCATAGCGAGTCTTTTAATCTCCACGTCACTGATGAGCTGCCTGGCCTTCTCAACTTCCCTGCGCTTATCGTCAATAATTCTGGATATAAAATCATCGTATCCGGTTTTCAATGTGTTCCACCTTTATTCGCTGTCAAGTTGTCCCGGTACCTGGCGGTTCCACGCCAGGGAACAGGAATCCCAGGGAACTGGAATCCCGGAGGGCTGGGTTCTCAGAGCATAATTATTCATCAGAGGCAATTATACCAGAATGTGTCTTTCCGGGCAATATCGCACCGTTGGGATTCATGAATCTTTGAATTCCTGGGTGTACTCCTGAAAACTCATGGCATTTGCTGAATATTGCATGATTTTTCCAACTTTTCTGGAAGAAAGCGCTGATAAAGAGCCTTTATCGACGGAGCTACAGCAGTGAGGATGTGATTAATTTCTATTGCTTTATTGACTAGGTTATCTCACTTCCTGATGATCTGGAGAGGCCTGGAAGATATTCGTATATTCGAGGAGGGATTAAAGGTGGCGTATATCAGCAGCGCTGATCGCCTACATTGTGGGGAATGGGATCAGCAGCGGCACCTGGATTGAAAAACAGCAATACACTGTGTCCTCTTCAAAAGACAGCAACGGCGAGTCATACTGGAATGTGACTCTGACCCTGGAAGAAGGTGATGAGTAAGTACTCACGAATCTTTCTCATCCCTTATAGTGAGACAATTTCTCTTCTCAGTCAATCTCGCGATAAATGACACCTGTAGTGCAGCGAATACCGCCACCAGCCTTGGAATGAGCAGAAAATTCGATATCGATGACATTGAAGCCGAGTTTTGAAACAGCTTCGCATACCCTGGGCGCCTGTCGAGGCAGAAGTACCGTCTTCCTGTCTATGTTGACCGCGCAGGGAGCAGTCGCCCTTGCCTCTTCCTCGCTGCACCATATTATTTCCCATTCTTTGATAGGCTCTGGAACGATTTTGCCGGGGAAAGCGTCTTCATATGCGATCGCCACACCAGGAGCTATAATGCAGATGACCGCATAAAGATGGATGATGCCGGTATGAGCCAGCTCCATGACGGTGACTTTGAAGCCATCCGCTTCCAGGATACGCCTCGCCCATTCACATCCGCGGGGATTACTCGATGAGCTTGAAGTATCGTATGCAAGAATGACATTGCCATCTCCCACAATGAGTATATCGCTGCATTCGAAATGATAATCCCCTGAGCCGGGGCCTTCGCCGGGAGCGGGCATGGGGCAGGCATGGAGGAACACCGATGGATCTGCATCGACGTGGGGAAGATAGAGCTCTCGCACAGCCCATCTGGAAGGGCGGACATACATTTTCCGCCAACTGCTCTCTATCACATTGCGTCCCACGCACCAGAAGACATCGCATGGAAATATATTTGAAGCGCCATAGCCAAAAGAATAAGCCACTTCTTCAGCCCTGAGAGGTCGGGGGGCATGCACTTTGACCCCATGTGACTCATAGATCTTTCTGAGCGCCAAGCTTTCTTCCTGAAGGGCTGAATAATAATCAGGCAGAACGTCTTTCAGGAGCTTCCCGCCGTGAGATTTCATAAGCTCCACGAGCATTGGATCTGTCGCGTGCTCAAGAATGGATTCAAACCTGGGGATCAGAGTCCCATCGGCAGTACCCACCACTACTTCGCGCAACCTCCCCCAGAGATTCCATTCCCCTATAGGAGAGGAGGAGAGTTTATGTCGGTATCCTGAAACAGGCGTAATGCCACCGTCTGTCGCTGCGTAACTCACCTTGTCCATATAAAACCTCCGAGAATGATAATCTGCTATTGTTCTCCATTCATTTCTACTAATCCTGGATTTAATGCAACAAGACATAAAAGTTCTGCAGCAAACCCTGATAATATGGGTAGTGTCCTCGTTTCTTAGGAGGGTTTTTCAAGCATGGTCCGGAAACAGTTCCAGGAAATTACTTATTCCTATACAAACGCGCATTATAAATTGCACTATCAAGACTTCTGGAATCATCTATCAACGCTTATTTGGCAATTTAGAACGCTGCTGTTTGTTATACTTGTGATTATAAATGCTCCCGGAGGTGAAGAATGACAAGAATGCATCGGCGAAAGACAAGCTCAATGAGGGATTCGGTGATCGCTGGATCCACCTGGCGATAGATGCAATATCTCACCTCATCATGGTATGGAATATGGATAGGCGGACACAGAAGGCCACTTATGTTCTCGTCTCCACCGTTGCTGCCAGATTGGAGAATCCGCGTGACGTCCTCTACGCCAGTGATCAGCACAGCCCTTACAAAGTAGCCATTGAGGGCCTCAATACAACAGAAGAGGCACGATGCCAGGAACCGACGACCCGGGCGCCGAGATTGGTGCGCCGCCGCACAGGCCAGGGATGGTGTATGCCACAGTCAAGAAGACCTAACGGAAGAGACGTGAGAGAACTCTCACGGGGAGAAAAAGCCTTTGCTCGAAGAAACCCAGTGACTGCCGTCAGAGGAAAGGCCGCCGCCCGGCACCACGCAATGAATATGGCGGCAGTTCGGCAGAGGTCGATTGCCCGCATAGTTCGAAACTGCGACACCGACATAGATGCTCCACGCATTTCACGATAAGCGTCGCCATACTGGCGAAATATCTCTGCCACACAGGAGAAAGCAACGTACAGCGGTCTTTGCGGCCTTTACCCTGCCGTATCCATATCACATTGCGGCGGCTGTCAATATCATTGATGCGCAGGGAAACCACTTCCGAGACTCTCAGGCCACCCGCATACGTAGCTATAAGGATAGCACGATATTTAATGTCTCGTATCACACGGAAGAGGCGCGACAATTCTTCCATACTGAGAATCTCCGGAAGGCGCTTCTCTCTTGGTGGAAAGGGAAGGTGTCGAATAATCCAGTCCTTTTCAAGAGTGACACTGTATAAAAAGCGAAGAGCGCAGATGCACTGAGCATAATAGCTCCAGGAAAGATTTCTCTCATGCAGCAAATCCACGTCCTACAGGCGTGAAGAAGCTAAAAGCGGAAGAAGGTTTTTATCGCGTCCGGGCAGGTGATTACCGTATTGTCTATACAATAGACGATGCTACTTCCACGGTTGTCGTGGTGAAGATCGCTCATCGAAGTGAAGTTTATGAATGAATTTCCCCAGAACGAGCGTCAGGAGCCTCTTTAGATGCCCTGAAATCCGCTTTTTGAAAGTATTGACATGTTCCGCGCAATTTGTCTGCAAAAATTGTTGATATAGCTTATTTCTTAATTCCAGGCTTTTTCTGTTTCCCGATCTCTGAATCTATGTCCTGTGGCCCACTGCCGCCCCTGTCACTGATTCGTGAACTTTGCGAGCCCATCCAGCTTTTTCAGGGCGGCGCCACTGTCAATCGATTCTTCCGCCTTAACGATCCCATCCCTGAAGTTATCGGCTGCACCGGCCGCTACCAGTGCAGCCGCCGCATTCACAACCACGACATCCCTTTTCGCTCCTCTTTCACCGGACATCACACTTCTCGCTATCTTGGCATTGCTTGCAGGGTCGCCGCCGGCAAGCTCTTCTTTACTGTATGTCCGCCCTGTCAGCTGCTCAGGTGTCACGTCATACGTTTTAAGGGTGCCTTTATTCACTTCAGTGATTCGGGTTGGCGCGCAAACTGTGATCTCGTCTAGGCCGTCGTGACCGTGCACGATAAAGGCTCTGTGCGTTTTGAGGAGGATCAGCGCCCTGGCGAACATCTCTGTCAGTTCCGGTCTGAAGACTCCCAGGACCTGGCAGTTTGCCCCTGCCGGGTTGGTAAGAGGCCCGAGCATATTGAATATGGATCGGATGCCGATCTCTTTGCGCGCTCTGGCGGCGTGTTTCATTGCGCCGTGATAGACAGGGGCGAACATGAATCCGATGCCGATCTCAGCAATCGCCTCCTCTACAACCTCAGGCTGCACTTCGAGCCTGACGCCGCAGGCCTCGAGCAGATCTGCGCTGCCGCAGATGCTTGATACAGAGCGATTTCCGTGCTTTGCCACTGTGACTCCGCAGCCGGCCACTACAAAGGCCGCCGTAGTTGAGATGTTGAAGGTATGGGAGCCGTCGCCGCCTGTTCCGCAAGTATCGACGACCATTCCGGCAGTTGTGTTTATCCTGATGGCCTTCCTGCGCATTGCCCTTGCAGCCCCTGCAAGCTCTGCGAATGTCTCGCCCTTTGTGGACAGCGCTCCGATGAATGCCCCGATCTGAGAATCTGTCGCTTCTCCGGACATTATCCCGGTCATCACGTCATACATCATATCCTCGTCGATATCAAGTCTTGCAACGGCTTTTTTGATGGCTTCCTTTATCATATCGCTCCTCGTTCCTGTCTGTTTTCTTTATTTATGTATGGTTTTCGTCATCGAGAGGAAATTCCTCAGGATTCTTTTCCCGACACGTGTCATAATCGACTCCGGATGGAACTGGATCCCTTCCACACAGAGCTCTCTGTGCCTGAGCCCCATTATCTCCCCATCGTCAGATTCAGCCGATATTTCAAGACATTCCGGCAGCGTTACCCTCTCCACGACAAGAGAGTGGTATCTCATCGCATCAAAGGGGTTGGCAATGCCAGAGAAGATGGTTTTCCCATCGCTGTTGATAACCGATGTCTTTCCGTGCATCAGCTTTCCAGCCTTGATGATATTTCCGCCGAAGGCTTCCGCGATGGCCTGGTGGCCGAGACAGACTCCCAGTATGGGCAGTCTTCCGCTGTATTCCGTGATTACTGGAATCGAGGCTCCGGCACCGGAAGGCCGGCCCGGTCCCGGTGAGATTACAATCCCTTCCGGATTGAACTCCTTTACCATCTCAACAGTTATTGCATCATTTCTTCTGACTTTTACCTCCACTCCCATCATTTCGATGTACTGCACGAGGTTATAGGTGAATGAATCATAGTTGTCAATCATAAGAATCATCGTTCTTCTCCTTGTGTGGTACTACGTGCCTGAAAGATCAGGGCTTTTTCAGCCTGCTTCCCTGATTTATCAGCTCCAGGGCTTTCTGCATCGCCATCGCCTTATTGACAGTCTCCTGATACTCTTTTTCAGGATCTGAATCTGCCACAATTCCGGCGCCTGCCTGAACTGTCATCGTGCCGTTGTGGAGCCATGCAGTCCTGATTGTGATGGCTAGGTCCATGTTTCCGGTGAATGAAATGTAGCCGACGGCTCCGCCGTAAGGCCCGCGAGGTTTCTTCTCAGTCTCCTGGATTATCTCCATTGCCCGTATCTTGGGAGCGCCTGAGAGCGTGCCTGCAGGGAAGACGGCCTTGAGAAGATCCCAGGCATCATACTCTCTTTTCAATTCGCAGTTGATGTTCGATACCAGATGCATGACGTGCGAATATCTCTCGACCACCATCAGATCGGTGACCTGAACCGTTCCTGTCTCGGCGATGCGGCCCAGATCGTTTCTGCCGAGATCGACAAGCATCAGATGCTCGGCCCTCTCCTTCTGATCCTGCAGCAGATCATCTGCAAGGCGGCGATCCTCCTGCTCTGTCGCTCCCCTCTTTCTTGTTCCCGCAATAGGTCTGAGAACAGCCGAGCCGCCTTCCAGCCGTACCATTGTCTCAGGTGAGGAGCCTACGAGAACTTCCCTGCCTATTTCCATGAAGTACAGATACGGTGAGGGATTGACATAGCGCTGGGCCCTGTAAAGCAGCCAGGGATCAGGTGGGTTGCTGCACACGAACGGATGGGAGATGACGGCCTGAATGATGTCACCTTCCAGAATGTAATCCTTCACTTTCCGGATGGAAGAGCAGAAGTCGTTGACCGGAACGACCGGTGCCAGTTGACAGGCTGGATGACCGGGCTCTTCACTCTCCTCGAGAGGCTTCCTGATCTGCGACATCATCTCGTCGAGGCGCCGGAGGGAGTCATCGTAGACTTCGTCGAGGTTGTCGCCGTCCTGTACGAAGGCGTGGGCGACCAGTGTCATAGTGTGGGAGATATTGTCAAAGATGATGAGATTGTCGGTGATGATGAAACAGGCAAGAACAGCTTTTTCCGGCAGTTGATGGGGGATCTTTTCGAAGAATGACGAGAACTCGTAGGTGATATAGCCTATGGCTCCTCCCCAGAAACGGGGCAGATCGGGATGTGAGACAGGCCTGTATTCAGCCATCAGATCCCTCAGGGGAGGCAGAGGATCTCCGCCGTGGGCCACAGTGGATGTTCCGCATGCATCTTCAACTTCCAGTGTGTCGCTGTATACCTTGATGGTTTTTTTTGCTGAGTTGCCGAGAAAGCTGTAGCGGGCCCATCTGTCGCCTCCTTCGACGCTTTCCAGCAGGAAGGAGGCACCACCTGAGCTGCGCAGCTTCGCAATGACAGAGACAGGTGTGTCGGTATCTGCCAGAAACTGCAGGCAGACAGGCACCAGGTTGCCTCGAGCCGCCATTTCTCTGAATTCATTTCTTGCCGGGAAGTACTTGATATACATTGTCTGTTACCTCTCTGCTGATTATTGTTGTTGCCCGATCTGCTGCAGAGGACGCCTGCTGATCTCAAAGATGCGGGAAACCTTCTGATGGAGCTCTTTGAACTGGTGCGGGTACAGAGACTGCGCTCCATCACTCAATGCGCTGTCAGGCGAATGATGAACTTCCACTATAAGGCCCTGGGCTCCTGCCGCGACAGCTGCGCATCCAAGCTGCAGCACCTGATCTCTTCTTCCTGCGGCGTGGCTGGGATCGACGATGACTGGGAGATGGCTTTCTCTTTGAACAACAGGGATTGCCGAGATATCGAGCGTATTTCTGCTGTGATCTGCAAATGTCCTGACACCGCGCTCACAGAGCACGATATTGGGATTTCCTGCATCCATTATATATTCTGCCGCCATCAGCCACTCATCCACAGTTGCCGCGATGCCTCTTTTCAGCAGAACAGGCTTTCCGATCTTCCCGGCCTTTTTCAGGAGGCTGAAGTTCTGCATATTTCTGGCTCCTATCTGCACTACATCGGCATATTCAGCGACCATATCGATGTTCTCATGGTCGATGGCTTCGGTGACAACCGGGAGACCTGTTTCACTGCGGACCTTTGCAAGAATCTGCAGGCCCTTTTCACCAAGCCCCTGGAATGCATAAGGGGAGGTCCTGGGCTTGAAGGCTCCGCCCCTGTAGAGCTTTGCGCCGGCTTCCTTCACAGACATTGCAGTTGCCATAGCCTGTTCCTCGCTCTCTACGGCGCAGGGGCCTGCTATGATTACAATCTCATCGGCACCGATTCGAATATCACCCACTCTGACGATTGTATTATCAGGCTGGAACTCCCTGCTTACAAGTTTGTAAGGCTTTGTTACAGGGATTACCTCTTTTACTCCATGCAGTGAAAGGAATTTATAAGCATCGACAGCTCCGGGATTGTGAAGCACTCCTATTGCAACACGCGCTCCTCCCTTGATCGGTCTTGCACTGAAGCCAGACAGGTTAATGGTGTTGACCACTGCTTCAATCTCCTGGTCTGTTGCATCGTGATCCATCACTATCAGCATAATATTTCTCCTTATCGAATACTGCTCTTAAACTCAAAAGACCGCTGCACCTGTGTGCTGCGGTCTTTCATTGCATCATGAGATTATGAAAATCAAAACCCGCAGGCACACCTGATGGATTCGGGGCAGCGCCAGCGGAGACTGCAGAAGTTTTGCATCTCGATCGGATTACTCATCGTTTATACACTTCAGAGTCTGACTGCGTAAAATATTATCACAATAATCTGACAATGTCAAATGAAGGAATTTTTCTAATGTTGTTGAATGTTACAGCTGCGGGATCACGGCTCGAAATACAGCCAGTGGTCTTTATATTTTCCTGATGGTATGGCTCACAGAGCTTTTTCAGGCTTTATGAGTCTCAGCGGAAATCGATACTTGAACACGGAGGAAATACCATGTCAGATACAATGTCCATCTCAACAGAAAAGCTCATCGAGAATTACACCTACTATATTGACGGCAAGGTTCAGCTCTCTCCGGAAAATGTAAAAGAGCTTGAAAGGCAGCTCTCAGGCAGCTCATTTGAAGGCATATCAGCCGGAAAGCTGCTTCATATTTTCAAAAGATGCGCCAAGTCACCGAATCCATTTGCATGATGAAACAACAATCACAAAAGGCTGACTGAATGGAACGATACAGAGATCTGATTGAATGTGCAGGCCGTTACAGAGAGAACGCCTATGCTCCCTATTCAGGCTACAAGGTGGGAGCGGCAGTTCTCACCAGTGGCGGCGGAATGTATGGCGGATGCAATATTGAGCTTGCCTCCTACACCCTTACAAGACATTCGGAGATGGTGGCACTCGACAAGGCTATCTCCGAGGGAGAGAGGGAATTCGTGGCACTCGCAGTTATTACTGATGACAGAGCAGCCCCCTTCCCCTGCGCCCTTTGCAGGCAGGTAATGAAGGAATACTGTTCTTCCGATCTCGTGGTAATAGCAGCAAATATGGAAGGAACTGTCAGGAAATCCACTCTCGGTGACCTCTATCCTGAGAGCTTCGGGCCGGGAAACCTTTCGAGCAGGTGAGAGGGAGCCTGTGTGTCAAGGTGCCGGCCAGGCAGCATATAATATTTTGCCTGAGCATAACTGCTAATGTGGCGTATTTTCGCTGGAGGCCAGTTTATCGGCTTTCGTTGCGATGAATGTCGGCATATACTTTCCACAGGCCGTTTACTTCATCGTTGTCCTCGAACAATCCTGAGATAACAAATCCTGCTTTGATCTGCCCGCCGATCTGTGATAATTATCTGCCCTGCGTTGGAGAAGCCTTTGCGTCTTTACTCGGCGAAGGAGATGCCTGCTTTACCTCTCTGTCCGGCGGGGGAGAGATCTGCGTGGTCTCTATAATCGGCACGGCCGATGCCTTCCTTGTCACTTTACCTGGCGTTGGAGAAGCCTTTGTGGGCTCTTCTCCCGGTGAAGGAGATGCCTGTATGGCGTCTGTGGTATTACCAGGTTCAGCCTCAGCAGTTTCGCTCGCCGAGGGGAAAGGTTCTGGCGGCTTCGGCATGTCAGATGTCTGCTGCCATCCGCCGCCAAGTGATTTATAAAGGGATATCAGGCTCTGAAACACATTTCCCTTGGCCTGCGCGAGCTCCAGTTCAGCCTGGAAAAACTGCCGCTCTGTATCCAGCACCTCAAGATAGCTGGATACGCCTCCCTCATAGCGCAGTTTGGCGAGGTAGGACTGATCAGCAAGTGTATCCGTATATTCCTGCTGCTGTTTCTGGTACAGACTGCCTTTTTGGAAGCTTATCAGGGCGTCTGATACATCCTTGAAGGAATTCTGAATGGTCTGTTGATAGGAAATTACAGCCTGCCGCTGCTGTGACTCCGTAATGGCAACATTTGAGCGAATTGCACCTGCATCAAAGATGGGCTGCAGAATGTTTGCGGCAAGGCTCCAGTTATAGCTGCGTGCAGAGAGGAGATTGGCCAGCTGTTTGCTCTGGGTTCCACCATATCCTGTAAGGGTGATCTGAGGATAGTATGCTGCCCTGGCCACTCCTATATTGGCGTTGGCAGCTATCAGTGTTGCTTCAGCCTTTCTGATGTCAGGTCTACTGAGAAGAAGTGAAGAAGGAAGACCGACGGGGATGGGATCTGTCGATATCTGCTCGGTAAGTGGCTTACCTCTGGGCATGGGCATCGGAGATGCACCCATGAGGTTGGAAAGGGTATTCTCCTGGAGCATTATCTGCTGTTCAATCTGCGTGATTGTCTTTTTCGCGTCCAGGTACAGTGACTTTGCCTGGTCCACATCCATCATGGTCGCTACGCCGCCCTCCTGACGGGCTGTGACAAGGTCAAGGGATATCTTTCGGGATTCGAGCGTCTGTCTGGCGATCTCCAGCTCCAGATCCAGCTCGCGGAGAGCAATGTAAGATGAGGCAACGCTGCTTACCAGCGTCATCAGCGTTACATTTCTTCCCTCCTCAGTTGCAAGCAGAGTGGCTCGTGCCGCCTGTGTCGATTTGCTGAACCGGCCCCAGAAATCGGCCTCATAGCTGGCCAGGATTCCCAGACTGGAGCTGTAGGTGTTATTCACCGCGCCTGGCGTAAAGGGAGTAGGTCCTACTTCAGAGACCTTGTTGGTAGCGAAGGAGCCTGTTGCTCCAACCGTTGGAAACTGGCTCGCTCTGGCAAGTCCCACCCTTGCCTGGTACTCCAGGATTCGCTCGGAGGCCATTTTAAGATCATAATTCTGAACTACTGCTGTAGCGATGATATCCTTCAAGACATCATCATTAAAAAACTTCCACCAGAACATATCGCCCAGATGCTCCTTCACATCTTCCTTGTCTGGCTTGAGAAACGCATCACCGGCACTACGAAATGCCGATGGCATATCCATGGAAGGACGTTTGTATTCAGGACCTTCGTTGCATGAGGAGAGAGAAAGGGCAAGTATGCCCACTATCATCAACGAAAGAATGGACATTGGGATCATGGAAAATGAGAGAGAAGTCTTTTTTCTTTCAGACAGGGCGGTTTTATCTTTCATTATGGGCGTCCTCCCTTTCCTTCGTCTTTCTGGGGTTTCTGCGGGCCTCTGTCTTCGTCTCTGCCTTCAGGAGAAGTGTCCCTCTTGCTCTGGCCTGGAGGTGTCTTTCTATCTCCCTGGCCCTCTGCCCACTTCTGCTCCTGCCTGGTCTTCTGCGCCTTTTCCGCCGCCGCCTTTTCTATCGCCGCCTTTTCTGCCGCTGCCTTCTCGGCTGCTGCCTTTTCTGCCGCCGCCTTCTCAGCTGCTATCCTGTCTGCCGCCGCCTTTTCTGCTGCTGCCTTCTCGGCTGCTGCCTTTTCTGCCGCCGCCTTCTCAGCTGCTATCCTGTCTGCCGCCGCCTTTTCTGCCGCTGCCTTCTCGGCTGCTATCCTGTCTGCCGCCGCCTTCTCGGCTGCTATCCTGTCTGCCGCCGCCTTTTCTATCGCCGCCTTTTCCGCTGCCGCCTTTTCTACCGCCCCGTCCTTATCAGAGACGCTCTTCTTCGCCGCTGCCATCTCTGGTGCAGCTTCTCCTGCCAGGGAGCCGTGCTCCGCTTTCCCCTTCCCGGGAGCTTCTCCCTTTGGCCCATGAGGCTTCTTCTTGAACCAGTCCTGTACTCTCTGGGCAAACACATACAGAAGCGGGATGAAGAAGATTCCGATGGCCGAGGCAAACAACATCCCGCCAAAGACTGCAGTGCCCAGGGAGCGCTGCTGTCCTGCACCGGCACCTGTGCATATAGCAAGAGGAACCACGCCGAGAATGAAAGCGAATGACGTCATCATGATAGGCCTGAACCTCACTCTGGCACCTTCCACGGCTGCGTCGAAAAGGGACATCCCTTCCTTTTCGTAGCGCTCTTTGGCGAACTCCACGATAAGGATGGCGTTTTTCGCCGCCAGTCCGATGAGCATGACAATACCTATCTGTACAAAGACGTTTGCCACTATTCCTACCAGTGTAATCGCAGCATAGGCGCCCAGAAGAGCCACAGGAAGACCCAGCAGTACCGAGAAGGGGATGGTCCAGCTTTCATACTGCGCCGCAAGGAATAGGAATACGAAGATAAGAGCCAGCAACAGTATAATCATCTGTGATGAGCCTGATGCCTTTTCTTCAAAAGCTGTGCCGCACCATGAGAAGCCATAACCCGGAGGCAGCTTGGTGTTGGCAAGTCTTTCCATCGCATCGATGCCCTGGCCGGAAGAATAGCCGGGCCTGGTTCCGCCGCTGATCTCGGCCGTCTTGAACATGTTGAAGCGCTGTACCAGAGAGGGCCCGTTTCCTTCTTCAATCCTGCAGAAAGTAGAGAGGGGGATTACCTTTCCATTGGTGGATGTAACATAAAGTCTTTTTATGCTGTCAGGATTCTGGCGGAAAACATCCTCAGCCATTATGGACACCTTGTAGGTCCTGTCAAAAAGGTTGAAGTCGTTGACAGGCTGGCCGCCCAGATATATCATCAAGGTCTGGAAGATGCTGTTGATAGGTATGCCCATATTCCTGGCCTTGTCCCGGTCTATCTTCAGGTTGAGCTGTGGCACTGTGGTTCTAAATCCGGTATTCAGACTCATAAGCGCCGGGTCTTGCGATGCTTCTGCTATGAAGTTTCTGGCAACCTGGTCCAGTTCGTCCAGGCTGTGGGCCTGCTTGTCCTGAAGCTCAAACTGGAATCCGCCGGCATTACCAAGACCCGGTATCGGTGCAGGCAGAATGGGTATCACCACTGCCTCCGGGAAATTGGCGACCTCATCCCTGAATGTCTTCATTATAAACTTGATACTTGTCTCCCTTGTTGTTCTCTTGTTCCATTCATCCAGCATCACGACTAGGGTGCTTGTGTTACAATTGAAGGTACTGTTCATTATATTGAGGCCGCCAAGAAGATTGACATTCACAACACCTTTCATTTTCAGCGCGATATCCGAGCATCGGAGGCAGAAATTTTCATTCCGTTCGTATGAAGCTCCGTCGGGAAGGCTGATCATCACGAAGAAATACCCCTGGTCTTCATCAGGCACAAAGGATGTGGGCGTTTTACTCACCAGGGTGAAGGCGAAATAGTAGATTACTCCCAGCAGCAGGACCCCAACGATGGCATATCGTATCAGAAAGGCAACTGTACCGGTATAGATACGGGTGAAAAATCCGAAAATCCTGTTGAAACCCCCAAAGAACCAGGATAGGGGCCCTTTACCTTCCTTCCTGTGCTGCAGTATCATGGAACAGAGGGCTGGCGTGAGTGTCAGAGCCACAAGTGCTGACAGGCACACCGAGACCGACAGAGTAATGGCAAACTGTTTATAAAGCTGGCCTGTGATTCCACCCATGAATGAGACAGGCACGAAGACGGCACAGAGCACAAGTGCAATGGCAATGACAGGTGCAGTAACCTCTGCCATAGCTTTTTCTGTTGCTTCGACCGGACTGAGCCCTTTTTCAATATGGCTTTCCACGGCCTCCACGACGACAATTGCATCGTCGACTACAATACCCACTGCAAGAACAATGCCGAAGAGTGTCAGCGTGTTGATTGAGAAGCCCAGCACCATGAAGGAGGCAAAGGCTCCCACCAGAGAGACCGGAACTGCCAGCATCGGGATGAATGTGGCCCTGAAGCTCCCGAGGAAGACAAACACGACGATCAGGACGAGTATTACGGCATCTCTCAGGGCTTCAAGCACTTTTTCGATGGAGACGTTGATGAACTCTGTCGTATCAAGAGTGATATCTATTTTCAGGCCGGAAGGAAGGCCAGGCTGCATGTCCTCGATAAGCTTGTGCAGCAGTTTTGAAGTATCAACTGCATTTCCTCCAGGGAGCTGGTATACTATGACGAGAGTTGCAGGGCTTCCGTTGAGCCGGCCGAAACTCGTATAAAGACGGGCAGCAAGCTCCACCCGTGCCACATCTCTTATCCTCAGGAAGGAGCCGTCAGGCTGAGTCTTGACGATCATGTTCTTGAACTCCTCAATATCGACCAGACGGCCCTTGACATAAACTGTATACTGAGTCTCCGTTCCGCTGGGTACCGGCGGCTGCCCGATTGAGCCTGAAGGCGCAAGCACGTTCTGCTCGTTTACCACATTGGCAATATCGCCGGCTGAGACTCCCAATTTGGCCATCTTCTCCGGATCCAGCCAGAGGCGCATCGAATAGTCTCTCTGGCCTACTATTGTTGTATTGCCGACGCCTTTTGTCCTGTTGATGGCGTCTACCATCTGTATGCTGGCGTAGTTGCTGAGGAAGGTGTTATCATAGGTGTTGTTTGGAGAATAAACTGCTATAACCATAAGCATGTTGGGCGACTGCTTGGTAATGGTGACACCCTGTGAAGTGGCCTCCTGTGGAAGCTGTGCCATGGCTTTGTTGACACGGTTGTTCACATCCACGTTGGCCATGTCAGGGTCTCTCCCGACCTCAAATGTGCAGGTCAGATTATACTGGCCGTCACTGGTACTGGTGGAGGACATGTATATCATCTGTTCGGCACCGTTCACCTGCTGTTCCAGAGGGATGGCAATGGATTCGGCGATAGTCTCGGCATCGGCTCCTGGATACTGGAGGTTTACCTTGACGGCCGGCGGAGAGATGTCAGGGAAGCGTGCTATGGGAAGTGATATGATGGATAAGCCGCCGGCAATGAGAATTACCAGGGAGATGACCATGGCAACTATTGGACGGTGAATAAAGAACTTTGCCATTACTACTCTCCTTTTTCGGAATTCTCAGGTTGTTCCGGCTTTTTGCCGGGGTTTCCGGCTTTGCGGGAGGATTTGGCTTGTTCTTTCTCTGGCTTGACTGTCATGTCAGGTCGGACCTTTAACTGCCCCTCGACTATTACGCGCTCGCCGGCCTTGATTCCGCTCTTTACAATCACATATTCATCGCCTATCTGCGATCCGAGCGACACGTTTCGAAGCGCCACTTTGTTGTTTTCGTCGACTATGTAGACTATTTTTGCGCTCTGAAGAACTACAACAGCTTTTTGAGGCATAAGTATGGCATTCTTTTCATAGTCTATGGTAAGCCTGATTCTGCCGAACATGCCTGGGCGCAGCAGCCAGTGAGGGTTGGCGAACTCCCCCACAACATTGAGGGTGCCGGTTTTGGGGTCGAGTGTCGGCTCTGAAAGTGCGATTCTCCCTTTCAGATTATAGACGCGCCCGTCTGCAAGAATCAGCTCTAGGGGAGGATATTTACCTTTATCCCCTTCAGGGCTGAACTTCCTTCTTATGTTGAGGTAATCTGTTTCACTGATATTGAAGTTTACTCTGACCGGGTCGAGGTCGGAAACCTGGGTGAGAACTGTGGCTTCTCCGTGGCCGACAAGGTTCCCAGGTGCCACGAGGCGCTTTCCTGCAACTCCGTCTGATGGGGACCTGACGGTGCAGTAGCTCAGGTTTATCTTTGCATTATCTATGGCGGCTTTTGCCGATGCTATCTCCGCTCTGGCCTGCTCGATATCGACTTTCTGCTGCAGGATTGTGTTTTTCAGTGTTGCCTTTGCTACAGCCACATTTGCTGTAGCTACCTTCAGGTTTGACAGGGCGTTGTCATAGTCCTGCTGAGGCACAGCCTTTTTCTCTGCCAGCGGTTTCTGCCGCTTCTCGGTAATCTGAGCCAGATAGAGCTGTGCCTCTGCAGACTGCAGGTCTGCCTTCGCCTTATCCACTGTTACGGTCTCCACTGCCATCTCCAGATCTGCCTTGCCCTTCATCATTTGAGCCTCAGCGGATTTAAGGTTGGCCTCATATGTGCTGGGGTCGAGGGTGAAAAGAACCTGGCCCTTCGTGACTGGTCCTCCCTCTATAAAGTTCTGAGTAAGAAGAAAAGCTTCCACCCTGGCTTTGATATCCACGATCTCTGCACCTGTAGAGGGATCGATGGTTGCCACATACTCGCCGTAGATGGGTACAGACTTTTCGAAAGCATTGGCCACGAATACGACAGGCGGATCAGTTGAAGGCCCGGGATGAATGGCGCCCTTTTCCTTATCCTTATGGCATCCTGTGAGAAGGGAGAGGATAAAGAGCATCGCAACGATAAATGTGCCCGGTATGTTTAAAGGGATATTACACGATGATAAAGAGTTCTTTATGATAACCACCTCGCGGTCAGTTTCTATCTATATAGGATATAAATGAAATACATAAGATTAGACATGGATGGGAAAAATCCTGTCTGTTCGCTCCACTGTTTGGCATTAATCTTTGATTAAGGGCCTGGAACCGAGGTAATTACGCGTCGCGGATTAATGCTCTCCAGACTTTGCGATGCTGAAAACTACATGGTTCTCAGAACTACATATGTCTCGTCCCTGATGAATATTACGCGACCGTCAGTGATACTGAGAACATAGTAAATGTCCATTACAGTGTCACCTGCACGGATCTCCTGAGAAGCACCCTGAACTGTGATGAGTGCACTGTATATGTCATCTGACTTCATTGTGCCTGTGAGCTTGATATCATCTATGAAGTCAGTCTGCTGCTCTACCTCAGGCGGGATCTTTTTCATTGAATCTATCTTCACTCTTGCCAGCATCTCTCTTCCCAGTGTCGCTCGCGCCTGATCATTCTCTGTCTCAATGTAGCGGTTGAGGTAGAGCTTTGTTGATTTCCAGTCTCCCATTCCATGTGCAAGAAGGGCCATCCGGTAGAGAAAGTAAGGTTTTGCCTCTACTCCGTATGCTTCTTTGAAAGAGTCGATAGCCTCTTTTGTTTTTCCTGTCTTTATGTAACACTCTGCCAGAAGTTCGTGTACATCAGGGTAATCCTTGCTGATTCTCAGCGACAGGTTCAGGTTCTGTATGGCTTTCTTATAGTCAGATTTGAGGTAATGACATTTTGCAATGAGGTAGTACACTTCTGTGGATTCTTCAATCTTCTTTGAGTCGTCAAGGGTTTCAAGAGCTTTCTTGACGCTATTATGGCGTATCAGGAAATCTGCGATATAGAGGAGTCTTTTGGGATCTCTGGCTTCAGATCTTCCATAGGCACTGAAAGCGTCTGCTGCACTTTTAACGTCTTCCTCGCCTTCTTTGGTGAGGCCTATATACCAGTAAAGATCCGGAAACTCCGGATTGAGCGTTTTGATTCTATCCAGAATCTCGTCTGCATCGTAATATTCTTTTTCATCAAGTGCTTTAACAGCCATTGTCTTCAGTTTTTCAACATCCTCTATGCTGTCCAGATCTGGTATGTTCCCGGCATGGAGCCTTGATTTGTCTTGTTTTCTCGGGGTAAGCGGCTTTGAGTAGTAAGGGGCAATATGTGTTCTTCCAGGGGAGGGGCAGGTGGAAGTATTGTTGAGGGATATGTTGATATTCTGAAACTGGAGGAGTCTGCTTATCAGGAAAAAAGCCAGGAAAAGGCCGAGAATCACTCCCGCAGTCAGAAATATCAGAGCTCCGATTTTCTTGAATAACTCATTCATAACTAAATTCCAACCGTGATATTCACGAATGGATGCAGGTGTTCCCTCACAACATTCCAGGCTGTGCCGGGAGCTGAATCAATATGCCTTTCTCCTGTTGAATCAATCCCTGTTCGAAAGCACGGTTTATTCAAAGAATGAGCTTCTTCATCGACAACGTCTATCCCTTCAGGAACAAAGACATGTAATGGCTGTTATATTTCATTCGTGAGAGGTAAAAACCCTGTCTGGGGAGAAGTTTTTACTTATTAAAGAGTTATCTGCAGAGGGCAGTCGTGGGAAATATATTCAATAATCTGAAAAAGTCCAGGGATTCTCTTGAAGACAGCGAGCCGGATATTTTTGGCTGGGTGTTTTATAACGAGGAAAGAACGGATGAGATATATACAAAGGCTGAGATCTACACAGGGAAGGGCAATGAGGCAGCTCTCTTCATAGGTGCAGGAGACAAAACGGTATTTGGTATTGAAAGCTCCACTGGAGAGACTTTGTGGAGATATGTTCTGGAAACAGATAAAACTCTTGTATATCCCATTCTTTTGCGGGGAGACAATATATATCTGCTCACGAGAGACAGGCTCCTTCAGGTTCTGAGTATTGAATTCCGGAATATTCTTTGGGATAAGAGGATTGAATTTCCCCTTAAATATGTAACCCCCGGCGAAAAGGGTCTTCTTCTCTGTGCGGCTGAAGAAAAAGGATACTATGGTGTTTCTGAGATTCTCGCAATGTCATATGATGATGGCTCGGTTTTCTGGCAAAAGGAGATTGCAGTAATTAATTCACCGGTAATTGAAGGCGATACCGTCTTTTTGAATACCTCTGCCGGCTTCATCTATGCACTCTCAATGGTGGATGGGTCTGTTCTCTGGAAGCACAATATGTTTCTTGAGAAGGGTGCCTTTGATATGGTGTCCTCTGAGTGTTCTCTCTATATCGCTGAAAGAGAGCTCGTATACGCAATGGATGCCGGTCAAGGAACTGTGAGATGGAAGTTCAAGATCAATGGCGAGATCTGCCCTGAGATGATGCTGCACGGCGAAAACCTCTTCATAATTACGAAGGAAGGCGATATTTACTGTCTGGATATAGAAAACGGAGCAATGCAGTGGAGTTTTAAAGGACCTCCTGTCAACTCCGCAGAGCTTTCAGAGGGTCTCAGAATCAAGCCTTTCATAGTAGATCGGATACTGTGCATATGCAGGAGTGACAGCCTTCTTGGATTGGACATTCTTGACGGCACAATCAGGTTCAGTCGGGAGCTTAACAGTGACGCACAGATCAGCGTTCCTCAACCTGTTGCAGCCGGCGGTAATCTTTTTTTTACCGATGGCCGAAGACAGATATACTGGCTCGATCTGAAAAAACTGGAAGTCACCGGATCTTATGATCTGATTGAAGACCCTTCAGGAATAGCATTTCTGAAGTGCTACAGTGAAATGGTTTATATAATGACGAGATTTGGCAGCGTATTCTGTATGAATATGCTGAAGAGTGATATCTCCAGAATAGCCCAAACTCTTGCTCCTGATGCGTCTCGCAAGACAGAACTGTTCGAGGAAAAACAGGCATCATCTGAGGAAACGACTCTGGAATCTTCTTCCACTCCATCAGAAGAGCCTGCGCCGCCTGGCAGTGAGGCGTCACCGACCCTTCTTCCTCCGTCAAAAGAGAAATTGCCGTTTCATATTAATGCTCCCATTGAACCATACTTCTCGTCAATGGATGAAGTTGAATCAGAGCATTGGATTCCACCGGTTGATGAAAGTTCATCAGATGATGACTATCCGGCTCAGAATGAAACCGAATCCAGAGAGATATCTGCTGTTGAAGAGAAGCAGTCTGAGGCTCAACAGCAGCCTGTGAAGGAGGCTGAACCGGAGGCATTGCCGCCTGTGGTGGAGAGTTCGACAGAGGATCTCTTCCCGCCTCTCCGGGAAGAGAAGCCGGAGGCATTGCCGCCTGCAGCGGAGATTTCTGCAGATGATCTCCTCGATCTCTTCCCGCCCTTGAAACTGCCGGAACCTGAGGCGGCTCATCCTGCAGCCAGGCTTAAATCGTCAGATCTCTTCCCGCCTCTCCTGGAAGAAACGCCGGAGCCTTCAGCGCCTGCAAAACTGTCGGAGCCTGCAGAATCGGCGGAGCCTGCAGAATCTGCTGAGCCTGCTGCAATGGAGCCAATGAGCAAGGATCTCTTCAGCTTTGTGAAAGATATTCAATCTGATGCCAGGATTCCTGTAACGGAGTTGATAACACAAGATCTCTTCAAATCTGTACAGGACTTAAAACCTGAGACGTTATTGTCTGTTGTGGAAACGCCGGCAGAAGAGAGCGCTCTTCAAAAGCCTGTCCTGGATGAGATAAAGGATTCGGATAGAAATCAGATAGAAGATAAAGGCTATGGTAATAAAGACTCTGTTGACAATAAAGAATGTAGTGGTGGTGATGATGATATGATTTCAGGTATCTCAGAGATAGCTGATAGATCAGATAATCTTGACGTGCTGAATGTTAAATTACGTGAAATTCAGGAGAGAGAAGCCCGCCTGGAAGAGAAGACTGCCATACTTGGAATGCATATGGAAGCATTGAAAGCGACTCTGGAGAGCTTTATTAATACAAGAGAAACCAGCGACAGTCAACTGGCACAGTCTATAGAACTGCTGCGGCAGGAGATGACAAAGATATCAGGCTCACTGCTGGTAAACAATGTCCCCAAGATGGATATGCTGATGAAGCACCTGTCTCACGTTTTTAAATATGTACAGTATCTGAGCAAAGAGGTTAACGAGATCAGAATGGCATCCGGCAAAGCCATTCAGAAGCCGATCATATCGGATGACGATGTAAAGCATTGATAGCGGCGCACAGCTGCACAGATGATAGAGGAAAATGTGATACGCAGAGCAAGTATGGTTGCTTTCGCTATGCTCATTATGTGGCTGATTTATTCAAACAGCCTGAAAAGTCACAGTCAGGACTGTGATTCCTGGCTTTTGATCGGTCCCGGTGGTGGAGGAAAAATAACTTCAATTACGTGCGATCCGCAGAATAAAGACTATGTTTATATGACAATCAATGTGGGAGGGGCCCGGCGGTCCCGCGACGGCGGAAAGACATGGGAAATCATCAACCGTGGTTTTAACTACGCAGCATATGGAAATGAAGCACAGCGTCTGATGGACATTGCTGTTCATCCGAAAAACAGCCGGGCAGTCCTCGCCTGCAGCCTGTCCGGGATCATATATGAGTGGAAAGAAGATGAACAGGCGTGGCAGACTGTCATGGAGCATCCAACTGTAAGGACTGACCGTAAAGGCTGCGAGTTTTCACGATTTTCATTCGACCCTTCCAATCCTGACGTGGTATATGTATCTGTCGGCAGCATTCAAAAGCTCATACTGGGCGTCTCGGCCAGAAGAACAGAGAATTATTGGCCGCGTATTGAAGCAGGACCTACGATAATACGGGGAGAGTATAATCAGTCCAGGGGCACCTGGTTCTGGCGCGAAGTCGGAAGCATTGGAATGGCCAATACCGGGCAATCCGGTCACGGTGGAGGCAAATTCCTAAATATTTACTCAGTGGCTGTGAATCCTGACAATAATAAAGAGCTTTTCTGCATGACAGAAAAAGGGCTTTACAAGGTTGGACTGAATGCCGGCCACGTGCTTGAAGCAACAAGGCAGATTACTGAAGGGCTTCCATCCCTGACGGATAAGGGAAGGAGAGGCGGTATGCACGGTGGACAGATCGCCTTTAATCCTTATGATGCAAGGGAAGCCTACTTGACGGCTGTCAATCTTGATGGCGATGAAAAGGCCGGAGGTGTGTTCAAGAGTCTGGATGGAGGCCTCTCATGGCAGCGGATCAATGGAGGACTGCCCGGTGCCTTTAACTATTTTGATATCGCATTTGATCTTCAGGATAAAACAGGTCAGACAGTCTATATTGCAGAGACTCATATCAGAGTTAAGAACAGTTGGATAAAAGGCAATCTCTGGAAAACAGAGGATGGTGGAAGGAGCTGGATGGCGCAGGTAGCCGCAGACTGTTCAAATCTTAAGACAGGCTGGCTCAAAGTCGATAGAAAGGACAAATTTGGAGCCGATTTTATTCACGCCGAAGCCGGCAATGTCTTCTGGAGTGCCGGTGGAGGATATCTGTTTAAAAACGAAGGCTCTGTCAACGGCAGGACAACCTGGATCAATATACTGACGAAGGATCTTGGCGAAGGCCGTTGGGCAACTAAAGGGTCTGAAGCTATTGCTGCCGCACATTCAATCGGAATTGATCCGGAAAACACGAATCACATTTATCTGCCATTCGGAGATCACTGCTTTTTCGAGAGTAAGGATGGCGGCCGGTCTGTCAGTATTCTTGCGGATAATCAGGATATAAGGCGGGCAGGAAATAAATTTGACAGCGGTACAATGGTTGTGGACAAGGAGAATGGAAAATGGATTTATATGGCGACTCAGGGGCCTCATCAGCAACTTATTGATGGTGGTGTAATGTTTTCCAAAGATTCGGGACATAAATGGCGCACTATTGGCTGGAATTTGAAAGACAGTAATGAAGACAGAGGCGCCAAGACAGATTTGATCGTAGAATACAATGGGGAAAAGAGAAACCTGTATGTTGCCAATACAGGCAGCAAGACTGTTCCAGGCGGTGTATACGTGCTCTATGATTTCAATCCTTCAGCCTGCAATAATAATCTGATCTGGAAAAGAGTATTCTCTTCAAAGAATGAGCCAATGGCCGGAACATACAGGATTGCAGCTCTCAATGGCTTCAATACATTGTATGTTGCTGTCAATCAGCGCGATGGACTTCTTTATTGTGTTAAAAACCTGAAGCAGTCCGGTGCCTGCTCCGAGACAGTAGTCAGGGCCAACAGGAGGTTCAGAAGAATCAATGATCTTGAATCAACGTCAGGTGGCAGTCTATTCATGTCTGCAGATGAAGGACTTTTCACGCTGGGCAGGGATGGGAGCTTGACTGAAATAAGGATACCTGCGTTTGAAGAGATGAAGCAGCGGGGTTATGATCCTCTTGTCAGGGCGGTTGCAGCGCATCCAGGAAATGAAAAAATAGTATATCTGGCCAGCGAAGCAGCAGGACTGTTTAAATCCGTAGATGGCGGAAAAAATTGGAATCAAATAGATAATGGGCTTCCGACTGGAGGATTTGTCACACTGCAGGTAGCTCCTGATAGTGACACAGTTTACGCCGTATCTCCCGGCAGCGGCGTCTGGAAGAAGACCTTTCTGCAATAATCATTGGAGTGACGTGCCTGCTGACAGCTGAATCTCCGCATTTATCGCTATGCCCTGTGAAATCTCCTTATCGTATCTGCGAGAGTGTTATGCCCCTTCTGCTCAGCTACCTGGGCTGCATTGATACCATCGTATGCTTCCTTCTCCGGATCGGCACCAGCTTCGAGAAGAAGCTCTACAATATCAAATGCTCCCATGCCGGCAGCAATATGAAGGGGAGTGCAGCCCATTGAATCTGTAGAATTCAAGCGAGCTTTTTTTGCGATGAGAAATTTGACCACTGTCAGGTTTTTCAGCCTGCAGGCCTGATGCAGAGGAGTAAACCCCATGGTATCCTGGGATTCAAGAGATGCTCCTTTTTCAATATGCTTCTCGGCCAGCTCTATATTACTGCTGATGCAGGCCCCCATCAGAGGAGTCCAGCCCATTTCATCTCTCTGCTCTATTGCCTTTTCAGGGCTATGAAGGAGAGCTGTCATATTTCCGGCCTGGCTTGTTTCAGCGGTATCTGTCGGTGTTGAGGCCTTATTGCCGGGTGTATTCATATCGGCACACATCTCCGCCTTTCTATCTGATGAAATGCTCACTGACTGTCGGGTTCTTAAGAGGAAATGTGCGGCAATCACTGCAGCCAGAGAGAACAGGATTATGGCTGTGATGACGCCTGTAATCATAAGAGTCTCATTGTCACTGCTGATACAGATGACGATAAATACTACAAGAGCAGCAATTATCAGGCAGGGAAGGAGAATCCCTACAGCTTCCCATCCTCCAGGCTCAGTGTTCCCGTTGATGATTTTAACGGCAATTGTATCTTCTATCTTTTTGAAAATCCCGCCATCTGTTGGCATATCTTTATTCCTCCATCTTTTCAGGACTTTTCCGGACGGATGTGATGGAGAAGGAGCAGGTTCAAAGCCGATGCTCCACTGGCAGAGCCTTCCTGGCGAATAAGTGTTCTCTCTGAGGGACATGGCTGTAAAGATCCCTCTTTCCTGGATGGCCAGAGCTTCCCATCCTGCAGCATCAGGATTTTCTTTAAGTCCACAGAAGATTGTGTTAATGATGCCTCTTTGAGCATCATCGATACAGATGGAGGTGATGTCATTGTCAGGATCCTGAAATCGAATTACAGTCTGTTTCAATCTTGAAGCCTTTGCAGGAATACTGTGATTCTGGAGCACCGGCCTACTGATTATTATATCAGAAAGATCACTCGATGAACAATGGCAGAGAGCATATAAACCAACAGATGAAGGGAAAAATGAGAAAAGGACGAATTGATAATGCTCTTTATTTTTAGAAAGTCGAGCCCTCATATATGACAAAAAAGATACTACTTACTACAGTCTGCCGTCCCTTTGGAGGTCCTGGTGAAGGAGATTCCGTAGGAGCTGAGCTTTTCAATGCTCAGGTCACAAGAGCGCAAGGTGTATTCAGCTTCCGTCAGATCATCCGTGGATGGGGACTTGATTACATAGCTGAGAATCTGAAAACACCGTCTGTAGTGCTCCATTATCCTTCGGAACGTGAGCTGGCTGATGAGCTGCGCCGGGGAAGCTATACTCATGTGGGGATCAACTTTGTCGTTTCGACATTTCACAAGCTGAAAAAGATGGTGGCGCTCATCAGGCGCCATGCACCGAATATACATATCATCCTGGGAGGATACGGCACAGTGCTCTCAGACGAAGAGCTCCGTCCATATGGGGATTCTGTCTGCCGTGAAGAGGGTATCGCCTTCATGCGTCGCCTCATGGGGGAAAATGAATCGGAGCCTCTCAGTCATCCATATGTACCTATTGAATCACCTCGGCTCCTTTCCTGTGGTTATCCTTCCAAGATCGCCCATATCACAGGAGGCCTTGGCTGCCCGAATGGATGCGACTTCTGCTGCACTTCACATTTCTTCAAGCGCCGCTACATCCCATTCGCAAAGACAGGATCAGACCTGTACCGCGCCGTCGTTTCCATGGAGGAGCGGGCCAGGAGAGCAGGGGATAACCTGAGCGGTTTCATAATAATCGATGAGGATTTCTTCCTGCATAAGGAAAGAGCCAGGGAATACCTCGAACTTGTGCGAGAGCATCAGGACGATCGCTCAATAATGGCTTTCGGTAGCGTAAAGGGGCTTTCGCAGTTCACCGCCGATGAAATTGCAGAGATGGGCTTTGATACAATCTGGACCGCCTTTGAAGGCGAGTCTTCAGGCTATGATAAACTGAAGGGGGCCAATCTGGCTGAGCTCTATCAGTCGTTGAAAAAGCGCGGCATTGCAATTCTATCCTCGATGATCATAGGATTTCCATATCAGGACAGAGCGCAGATAATGAAGGAGTTTGAGAATCTGATGTCGCTCGGTCCATCTCTCACGCAGATACTGATATACTTTGCTTTTCCAGGCACACCTTTCTATGAGAAGGCGATCAAAGACGACCGTTATCTTCCGGAATATCGCAACAATCCGGATTATCGTCATTATGACGGCTTTTCAATGCATTTTACCCATCCTCATTTCTCGCCCGTGGAGCTGGAAGAGCTTCAACGCGAGCTCTATCGCCTCGAATTCGAGAAGCTAGGCCCTTCACTCGTCAGAATTGCCCGTGACTGGTTCGAAAGCTATCGCTTTCTCCGTGATTCATCCAGTCCGATTCTCAGGAAACGGGCACAGCGAAAGAAAGGCACAGTACGTGGCTTTCTTCCTGTTGTTTATGCTGCTTCAAAAGTCGGACCCAACGCTGACAGAAGGGAAGAGGCAAGGCTGGTTTATAAAGAGATTTGTCAGGAGTTCGGCAGCTTGACAGTAAAGGAGCTGTTGTTCAACAGAGCCTCCCTGATAATGGCGGCGTGGACATGGTTCTCCAGAAGGCTCGGCATCTTTCAGCAGCCTTCACTTCTTCGTGTTGAGTATCCTGTGAATCTCGGGCCCTGTCCGGCTGCGTTGACAGACCAGTACAGAGAGCTGATCACTACCGGAAAATCTGCGGTGAATCCTATACGTCCCTGAGATTCAAATTCAGAGTCATTATGTCGTCGATTCGGCGTGTTGTCATATGCGTTATGGAAAACCGGAAGGGGGGATTCGTTTGTGAAAAAAGCTGCTGTTGTTGTAATAACATTACTCTGGCTTCTGTGTTCTGCTCTGTCTGCAGCAGAGACAAAGGATAGAACTGTCGATGCAAAATTGAAAGAGGCCGGTGAGGCAAAGAAAAAGCATAATTACACCAAAGCTCTCACACTTTTAGACGAAGCCCGAAATATATATAAAAAGCATGACAGCATGGAGCATTTCGAAGCTCTTACCAGTGAAATCAACTCCATGGTAAAGGTTATGATAGAATACTCTCTCAGAGAATCTGATCTGTATAAAGTTCTGGAGGCTAAAAAGCTCCCTCTCACAAGAGAGGATGTGAAAAGACTTATCGATTCCAATTCTCTCGATTTTATGATGATTGATGGTGAAAAGAAGTACTTTTTGAACTGTCTTTCCAATTCAATCTATGGTGATCCATCGTTGCTGAAACGCTGGAAACCATTTAAGGAAGCTTCCAGAACATTCATTAAGAACTCCAGCTGGCTCATTTACAACAACTTTGCCGATCCTGATATAAAGCCATATACTCCCTATCACAGTCCACAGGTATTTCTCGGCATGGCAAAGCTGAAGATCAAAAATGATCAGCTTCCTTCAAAAGGAGCTCTGAAGCTCTGGATACCCTTTCCGGTCACAACCGGATCTCAGACTGATGTGCGCCTGCTGAGTATCTCTCCAGCGGCATCGGTAGTCTCTCTCCCTGATCGCGATGCTGATATCGGAGCTCTTTATATGGAACTGCCTCTGCCGCTCAAGAAGAAAGAAACAGAAATAACAATAAAGTATATCTTCAAGCAATATGCAGTGAGCTTTTCCATCGATCCTGAAAAGGTGGGCGCCTATGACATGGAATCGGAGCTTTATAAACATTACACCCGCAGCGACAGTAACTGTACAATTACTCCTGAAATAAAGGCGCTGGCTGAAAAAATCACAGATGGTGAGAGAAATCCCTATCTGGCGGCGAAGAAGATTTATGATCACGTAGTGTACCAGGTAAAATATGGATTCATGCCGCATCTTACGCTGGGAGTCAATGGAAAGTCTGAATCTATATATGTGTATGAGAAAAATCACGGTGACTGCGGCGCTCAGAGTCTTTTCTATTCAGCTCTATGCCGTGCCGTTGGGATCCCTTCCCGTTGTCTGGGAGGTATGCAGCTCTCACCTGGTATGAACTCCTATCATTTCTGGGCAGAAACCTACATCCCTGGCTTTGGCTGGATCCCGGTTGATACTTCGATTGCCCAGATTGGGCTCCAGGTTGATTCCATCTCACAGGCAGACGGGCGGAAGTTTGTGAATTACTATTTTGGCTGTATTGACCCATACCGCCTCTATCTGCAGAAGGAAACAGATCTTGACTTCTATCCCCCGATGAAGTCACCCAGATTACTGAAGATGGCCTTCCAGATGCCTGATGCGGAATGTGAAGGATGTGAAGCATTTCTGCCTCTTCTGATTGACTACAGGACAGAGTTTGAAAGAGTTGAATGACTGCTGTCTGAACTCATGATTGTCCTTGTGAACATGGATAAAGGATAGTTTTTGAGGGGTTTGCTATTGTTTTCCATCATTCCAACATTCCCCCTCCGGCCTGTCCCTGAAGGGGAGGACAGGCAAACGCAGTCGTTGCAATGTTTCTATGGAAGTTCCGAGATATACTTCTCCAAAGGCTCGTCAGTCAGTACAGTCTCCTTCCCCGATAATTCCCCGTTTCACAAAGACATTCTGTATCAATTCCCTGTCAGCTCCATTATAGAGCAGATTATCGGTCTGTATCATAGCCAGAGCCACTTCTCTGAAGGTGACTTTTCTCTCTGGAAGTGAATCGAGTGATTGGCCCAGTATCGAGCCAAGGCCCTCCTGTGAGCTCCTGATGGCTTTTATCATATCAGTATCAGTGGCGGCTCGTTCATTGCCATCTGGAAGTCGGCAGAGCTCTCTCAGTTTTTTTTCATACAGCATATAGAAGCACTCATAGAAAGCACCGGAAAAAAGACGTGAGAAGCTGTGATATTCCGCGGCAAGCTCTTCATCTCCGGCACCCCAGGGAAGCTCCTGCGGCGTTTTGTAGGTAAAATCGTTAATGGCGGTTCTCAGATACGCTTTGTCATCATCACCAGGATCTGAGTTGGAGAGGTGTTTCGCCAGCCCGATCTCCTCTGAGCGCTGTGCCATTCTATTTGGCAATCTGAGGTTGCCGCCTGTCTCTCTGATGATTTCTCTGATGTTAGAGTCGTACTCAAGTACATAAAGCAGTGTTGTGATATCGGCAAAAGCTTCATGAAACGCCATGGTCTCATCGTCCCAGTTTTGAAGGTAGCCGGGTCTCTGGCCATCTATGAATGCATGGGCCACTTCATGGGAGATAGTGTCTGCCGATAGCGAGGATTTTACTGTCCTGTCAATGGCGCTGCTGTCGAAACAGTTGAATTCCAGTGAGCCTTTCTGATGGTTATAGTATGAATTATCACTGTCTTCCACATGAGGCATAATTACAAGAGCTTCCGCTCCGGAGCGCCACGGCACTGCATGACCTGTGAAGCGCTCAAGCATATTCAGAGTTTTTGTACAATGAACAAAGGCGTTAACCTGGTCGAAATGAGGATCGGAAATGGGGAAAAGGTAATTTCCTTCCATATCAGCAATAGCCAGGGGAATTCTGTCATCTTTCACGTAGAATCGATCTCCTATGAGCTCTTTTCCAATCAGTTTCTGATCTATCTCAATAACTTCCGGTTCTGAGATAAGAGGGTCCTGCGGGATTACCTGCACCTTTACGCCGTCTTTTTTCCTGCATTCAGGCAGTTCTTTTGTGCATGAAGTGATGCCAGGCAAGGCAAGCTCGACTTGTTCTACACATGAAGGCAGGGGGTGGTCTTTAAGGTCAGGGGAAATATCCCGGTTTTTTGGGGATTGCCGGGGCTCACCGAGAGGGCTCCAATCTTTAACTGACCCATATATCTTCATAAATATCCTCCTGCCCTTTCTGAATGACAGCGTCTGTTGTGCTCTCTAGTATTACTAACGCTTATTTTGTCTGCAAAATTCCAGCGTTAGTTATGCTCTTCTGTACAATTAAACTTCACGGCGTTGTGACAATCAAGTTCCGTTGAGGATCCATCCTGATTTATTTTCTCACATCGTGAAAAGGACCCTGAAAAGGATGTTCCTTCAGATACTGGAATCTAATACTGTTCCATGTAATATCAGGCTCCTTGCCATTTCACAACAGCATCTGACAGTGATGTGATTCTTTCAAATGGGGGTGGAAAGTTGTCTGTACACTCTGAAATATATATGTCCTATTCAGAGCCTGGAGCTGTCATCTCCCTCGCCAGGATTATCCTGTCCCGGTATGGCACTGTGACTTCAGAGAAGAGATCAGAGCAAGGCGCCTGCCTGATCTCAGACATCTCTTCAGGTATTCTGAGTCTCGGAACCGTCACAGTAACTGTTGAGGCAGTGCATCTGCGCGCTTCTGTGACAGAAGTCACGGTGAGTGCAGAGAGTGCAGGCCTCTTCCCTGGAAGAGCCGGCAGTGAAAAGAGATTGCACAGCCTGGCCTGCGAGCTCTTTACCGCTCTCGACAGGGAGCGGGTGCCTGAAGTGGGGCAGGAAGTCTATGTGGACAGCACTGTTTATATTGAGTTTCCGGAACAGGACTTTATCGGAGGTCTTGCCAGGATTTCAGGTGTATCTGAAGACAGGAAGACCATTGAAGTAGAGGAAGACCCCGGAGGTTCCTTTCGATGGGAAAAGCTCATGATGATGCAGACGGAGCTCCGCGACAGGTTCAGTTCTGCCAGGGCCCGCCGATGTCATCAATGATATCTGAAGGTCAGGCCTGTGAATGGAATCAACTCTGAATGAAGGCTCAGAGAAAAAAAATGCCTCCCCCATTGTTCAGGTGATTTCAGCTTACCGTCAATAGTCTCTAATGGCAGAGGGGGAGGCATATCGGAGATGTCTTTATGTCAATCCAATGAATTCTTTGCGTTTTATATCTATCTGGCTCAATGATATCATGGGTCTGTAAGTTTATCTCTGGTTTTTGTGAGGCATTTGTTAATGTAATGTAACAATAATGTAAATAGAACATGCGAATCAGGCCAGAAACTTTATATTCTGAATAATCTTACTGGGATGACTTTGATTGACTGGAGGAAGTGATAAGGGAGGGAAAGAAGTAATCATCCTGAATCTCACAACCGCTGGCTTTGCACAGAGAGCGGAACCGATCATGAAAGAGGCTGTTTACAATGCAGAAATTAATCCATCATTGCACGCACATCTCTCCCGTTATCACGATAATACTCCTTCTCGTTTTTGCAGGATGCACCAGTTATAATGCTGATATTTCCTTTCCTGGCGTTACCGGCCCTTCGCCTTCATACAGTATTACAAGCCTGGGAACGCTTGGCGGTTCTGCGAGCAGGGCGCTCGGTATCAGCGAAGATGGCTGTGTTGCAGGTGTCAGCGATATGAGCGACGGTACTCAGAAAGCCTTCATGGTGCCTTCAGGGCAGGCAATGATGGAACTGCCATCGCCCGGAGGTAATTATGGTCTGGCTTTCGATGCGAACAGTAATGGTTTTATCGCAGGGCAGGCGAAGAATGGGCAGGGCATGATGCGTGCGGTGCTCTGGCAGGGTCAGGCACAGCCTCACGATCTGGGTGTTTTGACAGGCGACAGTGAGGCTTACGGATATGCGCTGAATGACACACAGGTAGTGGTAGGGTTCAGCAGGAGTAGTTCTCAGAAAGATACCGCCTTCATTTGGGACGCTGCACAGGGGATGCGCTCGCTCGGGACTCTGGGAGGGCAGAACAGTCAGGCTTATTTTATCAACGAAAGCAGCATTGTAGTTGGTTATGCCCAGAATCATGCCGGTATGGATCGGGCTTTTGTGTGGCAGAAGAACCTGGGTATGTCTGAGTTGGGCGGTTTTGAGGGTCAGAAGACATATGCACTGAAGATCAATGATAACGGTACAATAGTAGGTTTTGCACAGGACAGTGAAGGGAAGAACAGAGCCCTTCTCTGGGATGGCTCTGTTGTGGTAACTGATCTGGGCACACTTGGCGGGAAAAGCGCCATAGCATACAGTATCAATAACAGCGGAATTATCACAGGAATGTCCTATGATTCAGGCAATAACCAGAGAGCCTTCATCTGGTATCAGGGCCTGATGGTAGACCTCAACAGTTACATCGGCTCAAATGATGGATGGGTGCTTACATATGCGCGGGCAATTAATGACAAAGGGCTGATTACAGGGTACGGCACCTATCAGGGCAGGATTTGCGCTTTTCTAATGACACCGAGGTAATGAATATCAGGAGAGTGAACTTTGACACAACCTCGCATTGATAAGGAAGTGCGTGAGGCCATTGCAGCTGTTGTGCTGGTGATTCTGCATTTCTTCTTTCTGCTTTTTTTCTTCAGACCCGCCCTGACCACACCTGATGCCAACAGTTATTATGTAATGACACGGCTCATAGCCACAAAAGGAACTACGGAGTGCAGGCCGGAGTCGCCTCTCCAGTATCTGGGCCCCCACTGGAAGTGTCTGAGGGATAATGCCTATTACTGCAGCCATGCTCCTGGTATTTCCGTTCTCTGCGCTCCCCTTTTCAGATCCGGGGGAACCGGAGCAGCTTTGCTTCTTACGCCGCTTTTGGCCTCATTTTCTCTTTTTCTTGTCTTTATGATCGTCAGGATGTGGATGGGGCCTCGCTGGGGTCTTCCTGCTGCCGCATTGATGGCAGTCAATCCGGTATCAAATGAACACGCTCTGTTTCAGGATTCCCACACAGCGGTATGCTTTTTTCTGCTGCTGGGAACATACCTTCTGCTGAAATGGAAAATGAAACCACGAGCAGAAATCGCTTTCTTCGCCGGAGCGGTATGGGGCATCATTCCCACTGTCAGGTACGCTGAGGTTATCTTTCCTGTTGCAGCCATGATATATCTTGCCCTGCATATTAAAACTGAAAAGAAGGCCCTATTCTCCATTCTTTCATTTCTTGCCGGAATGGCGGTTCCAATTGTTCCGCTGCTGATACGGAACCAGCTGGTGTATGGGGCTTTCTGGAAGACAGGTTATATGGTGACTGGTGAGCAACACGCCTTCGGGTGGGATTATTTTACACAGTATTATCCGGTATATCTGCAGAAGATGATGTCTGAAGGCTGTGCATTTATTCTCCCTCTCGGTTTTCTTGGCATTGTGTTGCTCTTCTTTCATCATACTACTGTAAAGGAAGGTCTGCTTTTTCTGCTTCTTTCTGTACCGACAACTATTCTTTATATGGCTTACTACTGGCCCCCTGATCCGCAATCGATGCGCTTTCTCCTGCCGACATTCTTTATATACACAATTACAGGCTTCTGGATGCTTCGGGTTCTTGTGGGACATGACAGGCGCATGTTTCTCGGGACTGTTCTAACTCTGCTTGCACTTTCGGCAGCCTGGGGCATCCCTCTCTCGCTGTCTGCGTTGGGGCACTTGAAAGGCACTGGCAGTGTATTGACAGATGTCACATCAATGCTTGAAAAAAATGCGGAGCCGGGCAGTATTCTAATTGCCTGTGACGGAATCTCTCAGCACGTTGATTTTTCAGGCAGATGGCGATTGACCGAGATGAAGAGCGTCGAAAGCCTGTTTTCTCCGGAGCAGAAGAATTCCACATCATCTCCGCCGTTTTCTTCTGAAATCTTACTTCGAAACAGGGAAGGGCGGGAGCGATACGGGAATAAGAGCGGCGATGAGCTCATGGAGCTTTTCCGCAGAGATGTATGGAAGTGGGCGGGGGAGAACGGCAAAGTCTACCTGCTGCTCAAGAAGGAGCAGTGTTCCGCTTTTGAAAGGCATCTCGCCGCCGGTGAAGGTCTGGAGAAGATAGATGAGATATATATAGATCTTCCGTCACCACCTCGCAGGGGAGGGTCTCATGTGAAGCCGCCGTTTCCGCCTGCAGGCTCCCGGAGTGGAGATGCTATGCAGAGACCTCCGCCTGAAGGCCCTGTATCTCAGCCGGGTCCTAATTTTTCTTTGTCTCCCCGTCTATTTGACCTCAGTCTCGACAGCGAGCCTCTGCTGCTGATGCGCTGGAAGAGGAAATGACGTTACTGCAAAGGTGAAATATGACACTCATACCGAGGAGAGAAGGATAGTGCTTCGATGGGGTGAATATTCACATAATCAAGTTTGAAAGGACCATTCAATGCTTGACCCTTCTTCTAAGGCAATGCTTTTGTACAACATGGCCCGTACCTACAGCAGAGCCGGTAATTGTGACAAAGGAATGGAGCTGCTCTTAAAAGCTTTTAATACAGGACTATGCTGCTTTGAAAAGCTGGAGAAGGATGAAAGCTTCGAAGCCCTGAGAGCAGACAGAAGATTTCTGAATCTTATCGAAGCGGCAAAACTGGTTCACTATACCCTGGAGCTCGAAGAGAGCGAGCCTGAAAGCGAACTGCTTGTAAGCTCAATGGAAAAAGCCTGCGAGCTTTCACCGGCATATGCATACTCATTTTTTCTGCTGGCAAGGCTATATGCCGGCAGAAGCCTTCCTGATAAAGCCATTGCATCTCTCAGAAAAGCAGTGGATCTCGGTTACAAAAATTTCTGTGCAATAGTGGGGGATAAGGCTTTCTCAGCTCTCCGGGCAAAAGAAGAGTTTAAGAGCTTATTCAGGAAGCAGGCAGTCGAAAAGCCTGATTGAAAGCGGATATTTCATTTGAACGCGAAATAGTCTATAAGTTCCTCGATTATTTCAGCATCTTTCTTGGAAACATCCTGAAACTGTATGCCAGTCACATAATAGTCAGGGTTGACGTCTTTTTTGCACCATACCGCCTTCCCTTTCAGGTGGAGATCAGTATTTCCGCTTATGGCAGCTGGCAGACTGAGCTTGAGCGAAAAACTGCTACCTGCCTCTTTCTTATCAGAGCTGATAGACATCAGGCCTTCCCGTGTGATATCGACAAGCCTTCCGAATTCATTTCCATCTGTTTCATTACTAATAGAAAGATAGTATATGAGGTTTCTTCTTTTTAATCTTCTTTTGTCACTCAGCACAAGGTTACCCTCCTCCTGCAGTTGCTCCCTACATGCAATTAATCGTCAATAATCGCTGAAAATTAAGGAATTCCCATGATTTATCTGCAGGATGCACACTTGACAAAACAATATCTGGCAAATTCAGGAACTCTACCTTCAGGGGATAAAGATTTCGATGCCAGAAGCTGCACAGGTGTCTTTGCACCGGCCCTTTGTTATTGGATGTAGTGACTGTCTGGAAAGAAGGAATTTGAAAAAATACGAAGAACAGTATTAAATGCGGAGAGACGGTTCATAAAAGGAGGTTTTATGAGCTCAGTCTTTTTTATTTGCTCAAGGAAGCAGACGTGCCTGCCTAAACGAGAAAAACTGCTTGCCTGGAAAGAACGTATTTCTCTCCGGAGAAAAAGATGCAACTCCAGTCTTGATAATATTCAGGGTATTGTCATACCTCTTTTTCCGAAAAGAGACAGCAAATCTATCGAGAGAGAAAAACAATATACTGACGCCCGTTGATAATTTCAGATTGAGAGGATCTTTTTCAAATCCCCCAAAACGGGTTTTAACTCTATTTCCCGAGAAAGAAAAATGCACCGGCCAATATAAGATAAACTGCCAGCAGCATTACACCTTCATACCAGTTTGATTCACCATCCTGAGCAACAGCACCGGCAATAATTACAGATACAGCCACAGCAAGGACTTCAAAGTGAGTGAATACAAGGCTCATCGGCTGGCCGATCAGCATTCCGAAAAGCACCAGAACAGGCGCCACAAAGAGCACTACCTGAACGGAAGAGCCCTGAGATATATTCATGGCAAGATCTGCCTTGCCTTTCATGGCCATGAATATTGCCGCAGCATGCTCTGATGCATTCCCGATTATTGCAACTATTATGATACCTACGAAGAGTTCTGTAAGGTGAAGTGCGCTTATTACGGCGTGAATCGAGTCCACCAGAATCTCACTCTCTATTGCAACAAAGACTGTGCTTAAAACCAGTATTGTAACAGCCTTCTTCATGCTCCAATGCTGTCCGCCGCATTCCTCGGCCGCCCCTTCATCCTCCTCAACACACATGAGCCTTTTGTGGGTGTGCAGAGAAAAGAAAAGACCGAGGAAATAAACAGACAGCAGTGCTATGGCAACCCATTCGCTGAGGCGCACTACAACGGGGTCTGTCTGTGCGACACCGGTTGTATATGAGTACATCGAAGGCACAACAAGACCTATTACCGCAGTGGTGAGCATGGAAGCACCATTCCCTACAACTGCCTTGCTGAATTTCTGTATCTTGAACTTGAGCCCTCCTGCCAGAAAACTCGCTCCCATAACAAGAAGAAGGTTCCCGATAATAGAGCCGGTAATAGATGCCTTGACCACATCGATATAACCCTTTGACAGTGCGATAAAAGCGATTATGAGCTCAGTTGCATTCCCAAAAGTGGCATTCAGCAATCCGCCGATAGCCGCCCCCTTTTTTGACGCTATCTCTTCAGTGGCTCTCCCCATGAAGGCAGCGAGCGGAATGATAGCCAGTGCTGCCAGGAAAAAACTGACTGATTTGGGAAGATGACAAAAATGAAAAACCATGGAAATCGGTATGAAGATGAGCATGTAAAGAAAGAGCCTCATGTAACGCCACCTCGAATGTAGTGATAAAAGGGTATACTTCACTTCCGGATCTGATGATACCTTCAATATGTCGCAGCAGATTTCATCACTGCGGCGAGCTTTTCCCGGCAGTCTTTTTCCTGATGACAGCCCTGACAAGAATTGAAACAAGAACTATTGCAATCAGAGCAGCAACAGGTGCTATCACTGCCAGAGCAACCCCTGAAATCACTCCCAGATCCTCAGCGACTGAGACGATCGGGTTGGAAATTCCCAGAGTAAGGCCTGTAGAGGCAACCCTGACTCCAGCCTTGCTGCTGTGGATTGTTCCTGCGATGCTTCCTCCTGCTATAATCCCCAGCACAATTGCCAGAAGCGGGTCCATCTTCACTACCACAGACGATAAAAGAACAGCACCTGCAACCGGCTTGACTATTATTCCTGCAGAATCAAGTAAGTTATCGACTGCCGGAATCTTATCGCCCAGTATTTCTATCAAAGTTGCCGTGCCGAAAGTAATCAGTGCCGGTATGGAGCCCATCCATTCAAAACCCTGATGCAGGTTAAGATAGCCTGTCCGGGCAAGAATCGAGATCACAAGAAGAGGAAGAAAGGCTCTGAGCCCTGCACAGGCTGCAAGAGAGACTCCCATTGCCACCTGTATGAGAACAGACAGTGCAGGCATAACCATAATCTCCATCCTGATATTTCATGCGCAATAAACAGTTCTTCTTGAGGAGAAGTGGCTGGATACCTTGAAGATTTGCCCTTCTATCGTCTGTAGCCGTTAAAAAAAGGATGCGGCTTGATCGTTTCCACCCAGATATGGCCTTCATAATAAACCTGAAACAGCATATCCACAACAGCAGGATCAAAATGCGTTCCGGATAACCTTCTGATCTCTTTAAGAGACTCCTCTTCCGACCAGGCATGCTTATAAGGTCTTTCGTGGGTAAGGGCATCAAAGACATCAACGACACTGGTTATCCGAGCCTCCAGCGGGATGTCATTTTCACTTGTTCCGTTGGGATATCCAGTACCATCCCATCTTTCATGATGGGAACGGGCTATATTTTCAGCAGTAATGAGCACATCGAATCGACTCTGAGAAAGTATCTGCGCCCCGATTGTGGTATGAGACTTCATCAGCTCATATTCCTGTTCAGAAAGTTCGCGAGGCTTCAAAAGTATTGCATCAGGGATCCCCACCTTGCCCACATCGTGGAGAGGTGCAGCCTGCTGAATTACTCGTGACTGATACTCAGTAAGTCCCAGTCTGTAGGCAATTATGGCCGCATTGGAGCCCACTCTCTGGGTGTGCTGACCTGTATCATCATCTCGATATTCAACTGTACGGGCAAGCTTTTCAAGAAGCTCCAGACGGGCATCCTGCAGTTCTCTGGTCCGCTGCCCCACTGCATCTTCCAGACTGAGATTCTGGGCCAGAAGCTGTTCCTGAAGCTGGCGGGTTTTAAGCATATTCTGAGTTCAAAGCAGAACCTCCATCAGATCAAAAGGTTTGGTGATAAAATCAGTAGCTCCCTGTGAGAGGGCGCGGCGGCGAGTCTCAATCGAGAGATCTCCGGAAAGAATCAGTATTGGGAGATAGCTTTCTTCAGGAATGATTGCCCTGAGCTGTCCCATGAGCTGAAATCCGTCTATGTTAGGCATGACCAGATCGAGAAAGATGATATCCGGTTTAAAATCAAGAAAATTTGCCATCACTTCACGTGAATCTGTCAAACTCCTGATTGTATGGTATCCTGCATGGTGCAGTATTCTCTCCAGCAGTGCAATATTCAAGCTCTCATCATCGACTATGAGAATATGAGCGTCACTGTTGGCACATATGCGCTTCAATTCAAGTGAATTGTCCTGGGCTGTCATAACTTCTTTACTCATAGTATCACACAATAGAATATATCGTGTAAAAAACCTTTTTTGTTAAGTACATGCAGATTTCTGTTTTCAACTAAAAAAGACTGTCAGAGATAACAGCTCGCTAGAACAATTTTTCCACAGCCTCGGTAAGGGCGCTTATAGACATTCTCTTTTCAACTCCTGCAGTTCCACAGGAAAAAAGAAGTGCATTACCCTCCCTGGTGACTCCCATTGCAGTACCGGCAGCAAAGCGCACCTTAGCAATCTCTTTTGCAATAACATCACGTGAGCTTTCGTCCTGTGCAAGCTGATACATCACCTTCCCGCCATCCCGGATCATCTGGCGCAGATGAAAGCGCATTGCTCCATCCTGTTCGGCATTGCCCTGCAACAGTTCAGCCGTGATGGATGTTCCCAGAATGCTCGTCAGTGTCGTTGCAAATCTCTGGGCCTCTCTCTTCAGTTCAAGCAGCGAAGGTGGAGCAATTCCTGGTGCAAAAGCAACAGTACCATCTGTAAAAAACGATATGAAATCTAGTGAATTTACCACTGTTACTGATTCTATACTTGCAAGATCAACGAAGGAAAGTGATCCTGACGGCTCATGTCTGTCGAGAGCTGAACTGTGCAGTGTTACATATTGACTTCCCTCTTCTTCAGCGATGGCAAGAAGCCAGCCTGACAGCAGTCCACCGCTTCTGAGGCTCAAAGTGATAAATGGGAGAGTACATTCTTCGCCACTTTCCTGACCAGTCTGCACCATTGTTTCTGCCAGACCTTCCAGCACCTTCCTTGGAGAACGAGGTATAACTTTCTGCAGAGCCTTGCTCCTCTCATCTCTCATTGTCATATACCTTCTTCCAGTATTTTTTCATTTCATCTTTGGCAGGATATCCATCCCATCCAGCTCCCCAGGCCATGTCAACTGCAAAGACAGAATTTTTAAACTTTCTTTTCACCGGTAATGTCGCGATTTTTTATTACAATCTTCGTGAAGCCAGCCTGGACAGCCTCCTCAGATATGCGAAACTCCTGTGATTATCGATCTATTCCATCAGAAGCAGTTTTTCCCTCCCCCCCTTCCTGATGATGAAAGACTCAAATATTAAGATTTCGTCACAACTCTTTATTTATTTTCCCATTCAGGGTATAATGTAAGGGCTTGCTGGAGCATTACAGCTTTAAAGCCTGGAAAGGAGGAGTACCAATGACAATAATCACCCGCTTTTATAGATCAGCAATGGGTGAAAGGGTGAAGTCCGCCCTTCTCCATATGCTCCGTTCCAGGCCAGGAAAGATACCGTGGGATTGAACCCCGCTTGACAGCAGAAATTCCATCGATTAAAAGCCTGATGCCTGAACGGTACCGGGCTTTTTGATTTAAGGAGGTTTGTAATATGTTTGCAGTATGCTGTTCTCACGTAACCAAACAGTTTTCAGACGGGGCCCGAAAGGAAGTCAGTGAATCGAAGGGGGCCGGTCGGCTGTTCAATACGTTGTTCCCGAGAAAAAAGACTATTAAAGCGCTATCTGACGTAGACTTAACCGTTCACAAAGGTGAAATTTTTGGAATCCTGGGAGCCAACGGTTCAGGGAAGTCTACACTGATAAGAATTATCTCGACGCTTCTGATTCCGGATCACGGAACCATAAAAGTGTTCGGAAAAGATGTGGTGACTGAGGAAGACGAGGTAAGACGGATTATCAACAGAGTCTCTGTTGAAGCATCTTTTTTCAAGAAGCTGTCGGCACAGGAGAATCTGAGCTATACCGCCAGGCTCTATGGGATAGCGATGAAGAAGGCAGCTGCCAGGATTTCATCGATCATGACACGTCTTGGCTTTTCAAGTGAGAAGATGAATGAATCGATGGAAAACCTCTCGAGAGGGATGCAGCAGAAAGTCGCCATTGCAAGAGCGCTGCTTACTTCACCGACTCTTCTGCTTCTTGATGAGCCGACGACAGGCCTCGATCCCAAATCGAAGCGGCAGGTTCAGGAGTTCATCCTGGAGATGAACAGCGAGCACGGGATTACCACAATTCTGACCACTCACGATATGAATGAAGCTGAACTGCTCTGCCATCGCCTGTCCATCATGAAGGAGGGGCGCATCATAGCTCTTGGCACACCTGAAGAGCTCAAGAAAACAGCCGCTCAGGGAAGCGGGACAGACAACTCTGTCTCACTCGAGGATGTCTTCCTGAAGCTTGCAGAAGAAAATGATGATGAGTAATCAAAACACAACGTCGCAATGAAATATGAGGAGGTGAACAACCTTGCTTTACAGGGAAGTAAACGCATCAATGGCATTTGTGGAAAGAAGCATATATCTTATGAAGCGGTATCTGGGATGGGAGATTGTCTTTCTCACTTACACAGTTGTAAATGCACTCAGCATCGCTTTTATCGGGGTTGCAATGGGAAATCCCAGACAGGTGCTCTATCTTGTGGTAGGGGCTGTGCTCTGGGGATTCCTCTCACTGCTGTTCCACGATATCAGTGAATCAATTGCATGGGAGAGATGGGAGGGAACCATTGAGTACACACTCATGGCACCTATCAAGCGCCTGACCTATCTTGCAGGCACATCAGCCTCAACGATAGTCTACGGACTTGCAAGGACCATAATCGTTCTTCTGATCATCGCTCAGTTCTTCGAGTTTCATCTGGAGAATGCAAACCTTGTCACGGCGGCTCTGATTCTGGCGATCTCCAGCATATCCTTCATAGGATTGGGCTTTCTCGGAGCGGTGCTTCCGCTTCTTTCTCCAGAGAAGGGCCCTCAGGCCACACATATCCTTCAGGCGCTCATTCTACTTGTATCAGGTGTATACTATGAAGTTGAAATTCTGCCGCACTGGCTTCAACCATTTTCATATATTTCACCTGCCACATACACATTGAAGGCAATGCGGGCAGCGCTGCTGGAAGGTGCAGGCCTGATGGAGCTTTCAGGGACACTGATACTGCTCTTCATCATGGGAATGGTGCTGATGCCACTGGGATACTTCGCCTTTACTCTTGGAGAAAGGCATGCCCGCAGAGCAGGCCGTCTTTCCCGAAACGGTTAATCAATGGTGCTTCGGGCGCTTCGGGGCGATCGGGGCACTCAGGACGAATACATGGACATAAAGAATCCTGATATACTGAGCCAACTGCTGCCCTGGAATGTTGCTCATCAGGACGAGCGACAGCTCCTAAAGCTAAAACCTATCCTGAGGCGATGAGGCCAGTCATGAATATTTTTGTATCCACATATACTACAGGAGATTATAACAGGTGAAGAGAAAGAAATGCTGATATGTTATACAGGAGAGCATGACAATGAAGATTCACATTGAGAACCTTGGTATACTATGCCAGGCTGAATTTGAACTTGCTGACATGACCATCATCTGTGGGAGAAACAATACAGGCAAGACATATGCAACCTACGCCCTCTTTGGCTTCCTCTCATCCTGGAGGGAGATCTTTTCCATTGCTGTTCAAGACTCAACGATAAATCAACTGCTGGCTGAAGGTTCTGTCAGCATTGATCTTGATGAGTATGTCAGTACTGCCGCTGATATTATTACAAGAGGATGCAGAGACTATGTGAAACGACTGCCTGTGGTATTTGCCGCACCTGAGGATAGATTCAGGGAATCGGAATTCATGGTGAGCTTTGCCGAGAATATAATCCCGTCTACCGAGCAATATGATCAAAAGATGAGGACTGCACAGGCAGATATTTTCTCAATTACAAAAAGTGAAGGTAGCACCCACCTTGTCGTGACACTGCTTGTCGAAAAGGAGAAAGTAAAGATTCCCACCAATATTGTGCGGCGGATTATTGGTAATGCAGTGAAAGATATTATTTTCAGTCACCTATTTCCCAGGCCCTTCATAGCCAGCGCTGAACGCACAGGAGTCGCAATCTTTCGGAATGAACTGAATTTTGCCCGTAATCGCCTGCTTGAAGAACTGAGTCAAAAAGATAAAGATGTTGATCCTTTCGAGTTGCTGACTAAGGAGTATAAGAATTATGCCCTTCCAGTGGAAACCAACGTGGATTTCACAAGGAAGCTTGAAAAATTAGCACGATTCAGCAGTTTTATCACCGAGAACCATCCTGAGCTATTGATTGATTTTTCACAGATAATCGGCGGTGAATATACTGTCACACGTAATGACGAGCTTTATTTCATACCTATGGGTAAAAGAATCAAGCTCTCCATGGATGAAAGCTCCAGTGGCGTACGTTCACTCCTGGATCTTGGATTCTACCTGCGCTATGTTGCTCAGCGAGGTGATTTATTGATGATAGACGAACCGGAATTAAACCTTCATCCGGAAAATCAGCGTCATATCGCCCGTCTCTTTGCCAGACTGGTGAACATCGGAATCAAAATCTTTCTCACTACTCACAGCGATTATATTATTAAAGAGCTCAATACACTGATCATGCTCAATCATGACCGGCCGCACCTGAAAAAGATAGTTGAAAGGGAAAAATATTTAAAGGAGGAGTTATTATCATCTGACAAAGTTAAAGTATATATTGCAGAAAAGACATTGATGAAACAGAAGGGAAAGACACGTCAAAGCCAGTGCAATACACTGATACCTGCTGATATCAGCCCTGAGCTAGGCATTGAAGCCCGCAGTTTCGATGAAACCATTGAAGAGATGAATCGTATACAGGAAGAAATCATCTGGGGGGGAGAATGAATAAGACCGATATTGATATCCTCAGCGAGATGATCAAAATATCTGCAAGAGTAACATTAGAAAACCATTATGATAAGAAGAAAGTGACCCTCACAGAGCCTCAATGCCCAGGCACATCAGTAATCATTGCCAATATACCGGAAGAAACAGTGGTTATCAAAGTTGATGCCTTCAAGTCACCTGATTCAATATTCAAAGGGTCTCATGGTGAATGTAAAAGGGCAGATTATGCAATCATCACCTGTAAAGATGAAAAACAGGTCATTATCCATATAGAAATGAAAAGAACTAAAGATGATGCTAAGACGATTACACAACAACTTTCCGGTTCCAAGTGTTTTCTGGTCTATTGCCACGAGATAGGAAAATCGTTCTGGAACAAACGCGGGTTTCTTCAGGACTTCCAACAACGCTTTGTCAGCATTGGTCACATCAGTGTTCCGAAAAAAAAGACAAGGCTCGAACGCCCAAGTGGGATACATGATTCACCTGACAAAATGTTGAAAATCGACTGGCCTGGCAAGAGTATCCAGTTTAATCTTATTGCAGGCATATCAGGTTGAGTGCTCCATCACTCATCTTGCATTAAATCACGCGTATGTTTCCGGAGGGCATCACGGGGTGGGAGTCTGGCAGGGGCTCGGATAAGAAAATACTTCACGTTGTTTCTCTGTGGCATACCGAAAGATGCTGCGAAAAGAAGAAAGAAGATATCCATCTTCCAGAACTAAAATATCACGAATACCACTGTCGAGAAAAGAAGAATCTTGAAGATCAAACTCCCAGAGGATTTTACCTGAAAGATCAAGCGCGAAAAGCTTGCAATCCGCTGAGACAATGATGGTGTTCTCTTGAATGACAGGCTCACTGAATGGTGCAAACTTCCTTTTCGAAAGATGGCATTTCCAGTTCACCTTCCCGCTGTCAGAGTGCAACGCATACCCCATGCGGTGAAATGAATTTCTTTGATTACATTCTTCGCCTGTTCCGTTTCCCCTCTCATCCTCTTACACCTGATGCATATGCAAAAACACTCACGGCGGAGCTCGCAAAGGCGCCGTCTCTGATGACGGGAATAATCGTTCCGGCAGCGAATGTTTACTGTGTGATTACCGGAAAGAGAGGATCAAGTGGACAATCTTCAGAACGGTATAAGACTGGACATCCATGAAGCGGTGGAGCAGAACGACAGCGAGCTTGTTGTGAAACTCCTTCGCCAGAATCCATCTTATATCAACCAGAGAAACTATTTCGGGCGGACGCCGATCCATACCGCAGCGTGGCACGGACGGACAGATATTCTATCAAACCTTATCTCCCTGGGAGCCGATGTCAACGAGCGGACCAACTTTAAAAACACTCCACTCCACCACACAACCTGCAACGGCAATCTTGATGCGGCAGTGCTGCTTTTGAGAGAAAACTGCCTTGTCAATGCCCAGAACATCGAAGGTGTAGCCCCCCTGCACGACTCGGCAAAATACAATCGATATGAAATTGCTGAGCTCCTCATACTGAGCGGCGCCGATGTCAATATAAGAGATGCAGGCGGGAACAGCCCTCTGATAACAGCCGCAAAGTACGGCAATACAGAGATCGTGGAGCTTCTCCTGAGGAGCGGAGCTGACGTTGATGCTGTGAATGAAAGTGGAGAGACAGCTCTTACATATGCACGCGATATGAGGCATTATGACATCGCCAGTATTCTCTCAGCCGGTTAGTGACAGACGAAAGGATTATATCATGAAACACACACGTCTTTATTTCATTCTTGCTGTAATACTGCTCTTCGGCCTGCAGCAATGCAGTATCTCTAAAGCACAGTCTTCAGTGCCGACTGCAGGAACATCGCTTGGGGCAAAGCCCAGCCCGGCGCCGCCAGCACTGCTTCCATTTATTGCAGATTATCAGAAAAACGATATAAGCTTCTCAATCGCAGAAGTGAATGGAAAGCTGCATCTCGTAACAAAAGAGTTATCGATTCCCCTGAGGGAGAAGCTCCACGGCATATATGAGCTTCCAGCCGGAAACCCTTTCAGCGCCGTGCAGATAGAGTTTGTCCGGAACACAGATCGAAACGCATTTAATGTAAAGATTAAGAACACCGTATATGAAAGATCAGTATGCTCTCTTAGAATAACGCCATTGAAGCCAATGTCCCTGCTTAGAAAAGAGGCTTTGGCAGCCGCACCTCCCAGAGAATACAGAGATTTCAGGAAGCCTGAGCTGATAGAGGTAAACAGCCTCGATCCTGATATAAGGCTTGATATCCGCTATGCCACAAAGAATAATTTTATGGGCGCAATCCTTTACGATGAAGCAAGGGCATTTCTTCAGAAGCCTGCTGCAGAAGCGCTTGTTAAAGCAGGCTCTCTGCTCAGGAAAAGAGGATACGGCCTCATCATATTCGATGCCTACCGTCCGTGGTATATAACAAAGATGTTCTGGGATGCCACGCCTGATGCACAGAAGATCTTTGTGGCTGATCCGGCAAAAGGCTCAAGACACAACAGAGGTACTGCAGTGGATCTTACGATCTTTGACATTTCAACAGGCAGAGAAATTGATATGGGTGGATTCTATGACGAATTCGGAATACGGGCATGGCCTGATTACAGAGGCGGAACTTCACTGCAGCGCTGGCACAGGGCACTGCTGCAGGACATTATGAAGAATTACGGCTTCACTGTATATCCCAATGAGTGGTGGCACTTTGATCACAGTACTGCAACAGAGTATCCGATAATGAATATTAAATTTCAGGACATCAGGCACTGACACTCACTGCTGCAGTTGCCGGATCTCTATCTGATCGGCAAAGATTCTGTCATTACAGCATGCAGCAGATATATATCCGATTCCAATGTCATAATGCCTGAAACTGAAGTCCCGGCCAACAGGGCCTGTTACTTCATAATGATTATCGTCAAAAGTAAAGCTGAAATCTCGAAGATCATAGCTGAAGCCCTTCCCGAGAGCTTTAACAAGGCTCTCCTTCAGAGTCCAGAGCCGGAAGAAATAATTCAGCTGTTTTTCAGGCGGAAGAGCGAAAAGAGTTGAGCACTCCTGCTTCGAAAAGACCAGGGATGTAACATTCAGATCTATAGGCCTGACTGCTTCCACATCTACACCTACAGGTTCTCCGGCAAAGGCGGCAAGCACCCAGGCACCGGCATGAGAGATATTGAAATGCATTTTACTGAAGTTGCTGAAGTAAGGTTTTCCATACTTACTGACACCGATCTCAAACTCCTCTGGATTCATTCCACATTTTTCTGCAGCGACTTTTCGAACCAGCCATTCACCAAATAACCCGCGAAGAGCGTCTTCCCTGCGGACAAACCTTGCTATTCTGCATCTCTTCTCTTCAGAGAGACTATCAAGCAGAAAGGAAAAATCAGAGAGCTCCGCCTGAAGCGGCACATTGAATGCATAAAGCTCCACCATGAATCTGCACCTCTCCATTATACTCACCAGCATAACAAACTGCAGCATTCTAAATTGCCAAATGAGCGTTGATAGATGATTCCAGAAGTTTTGATGGTGCAATTTATAATGCGCATTTGTATAATAATTCAACCAAAAAAGCATTCTACCTTGAAGGGCTTTCGAAATGAAGTGAGAATAATCGGAAGAAGGACGATCTCTCATTGAGAGAAAGGAGAGAGCGATACATTATGGAAGCAAGAGAATATAAAAAAGGCGGAAAAACAATCGTTGAGATCTCTGGAAGGCTGGATGCAGCAAGCTCACCGATTCTCCAGGAGCAACTGATGCAGATAATAGAGCGTGAAAAGAACATCGTGATGGACTGCGCTCACGTAGAATTTATCAGCAGCTCTGGATTGAGAGTGTTTCTCATGGCTGCAAAGAAGCTTAAAGGAGGCAATGGCTCACTCGCCATCTGTGCTCTGAGTGAAAATGTTAAAGAAGTCTTTGATATCTCGGGGCTCTCCTCAATTCTTAATCTTTTTTCAACTTTGGAAGAAGCATTGAAGATCTGAATCGGCGTTTCAGCTGTTGATAAAAAATCTGGAGGGTATTTATGGAGGAGAAGTTCATACTTCTGGTAGAGGATAACCCTGATGATGTCACATTGATTATGCGTTCACTGAAAAAGTTCAATATTGTCAATAAAGTAGTACTGGTAAGGGATGGTGCCGAAGCGCTGGACTTTCTCTTCTGCAAGGGTGATTTTTCAGGACGGAACCCAGACTCTGTCCCCCAGGTGGTGCTGTTAGATCTCAAGCTTCCAAAACTTGATGGCCTGGAGGTTCTCAGGCAGATAAGAGAAAATGAGCATACCAGACTTCTTCCCGTGGTTATTCTCACCTCATCAAATGAACAGAGCGATTTAATCTCCGGATATGCGCTAGGAACCAACAGCTATGTTCGCAAGCCTGTTGATTTTCATGAATTCGCCGAAGCGGTGAGACATCTCGGCCTTTACTGGCTGATCCTGAATGAAAGAATAGATCAATAAGGTCAGGAGGATTCAGCGTGAAAAGCCATGAAATGGCAAAAGGCAAGGATCCATTGACAGATCAGAAAGATTTAGAATTATACCGGAGTCTGTTCGATAACTCTCCTGTGGGAGTGCACCTTTACGAGCTTAATACGGAAAATGTTCTAATTTTTTCTGGTGCGAACAGGGCTGCAGATGCCATGCTCGGCATCTCTCACGGTGATTTGACAGGAATGACAATCATTGAGGCCTTCCCATCGCTGAAAGATACGGAAGTGCCTGCCATGTATCTAAGAGTTGCCGTGGAAGGGATCCCCTGGAGCACGGAACATATCACCTATAAGGATCAAAGAATAGAAGGTTTTTATGAAGTCAATGCAATTCAGGTCGGACAGGGGAAAATCGCTGCATTTTTTAATGAGGTGACAAGTTTCAGAAAGGCCGAAGAGGCTGCAAGGCTTAATGAATTACGCCTGAAAGGGCTCCTTGCCTTATATGAAAAAACTGAATCAACTCTCAAGGAGATTACCCACTTCGCGCTTGAAGATGCAATTCGTCTGACACAGAGTAAGATCGGATATATAGCCTTTTTGAATGAAAGCGAAGACACTCTCACCATGTTTTCCTGGTCTGACACTGCAATGGAGCAATGCAGAATAGAGGACAAGCCTGTCATATATCCAATTTCCACTACCGGCCTGTGGGGAGAGGCAGTCAGGCAGCGCCGCCTCATTATAACCAATGACTATTCTGCACCGTCCGAGCTTAAAAAAGGCGTTCCAGAAGGTCACGTGCAGATAATAAGGCATATGAACGTGCCGATCTTTGATGGTGACGAGATAGTGATGGTTGCCGGAGTGGGGAACAAAGAATCTGAATACGATGAATCTGATTCCCGCCAGCTTACACTGCTTATGAATGGCATGTGGCACATCATTAAAAAAATGCAGGTGGATGTAGAGTTGAAAGCTTACAGAGAGCAGCTGGAAGACCTCGTTGCAGAGAGAACAGCACAGCTGGAAGCCTCCAACAGAGAATTGGAGAGCTTTGCCTATACCGTCTCCCACGACCTTCGTGCCCCTCTCAGGACAATAGATGGCTTCAGCCAGGTTCTGCTGGAAGACTATATGGAAAAGCTGGATGATACAGGCAAGGACTTCCTCACTCGGATAAGCAAAGGTGCTCAGACCATGGGCCATCTCATTGACAGCCTCCTCCAGCTTTCACGAATGACAAGAGGAGAAATGAGCAGAGAAACGGTAAACCTCACAACAATGGCGCGTGAAATCGCCAGAGAATTTGATGAAATCGATTCGGAAAGAAAAGTGGAATGGGTAATAGAATCCGGGCTTGTTGTATCAGGTGATCCACGCCTTCTCCGGACACTTCTCCATAATCTTCTTGAAAATGCCTGGAAATTCTCGTCAAGACGTGAAGACAGTCGTATTGAATTTGGAACTGTCACTACCCAGTATGCAAAAGAAAGATGGGGCATTGAAAGACCGGTTTACTGTGTCCGTGATAATGGCGCCGGCTTCGATATGAAATATTATGCAAAGCTGTTCGGTGTCTTTCAGAGACTGCACCGACACGATGAATTTCCTGGAACCGGCATTGGCCTTGCCTCTGTTCAGCGGATACTGCACCGCCACGGTGGCACAATATGGGGTGAAAGCAAGGTAGGTCAGGGTGCCACTTTCTACTTCACATTATGACACCTTGGAATTGCCTCAGGTCAGAGCCTTATTGTCATCTGTGTATAGATATAGGGATTCCTCTTCAGCTTATTGTCGGGAGGTTTGATTGGCCAGCCGCAGTCCAGACGGATATCGGTAGAAGAGCCTGCTGCAACTCTGAAACCAATGCCTGCGCCCTGAATATTTTTATCTGACAGTTCATTCGCCTGTGTATTGATTGTTCGGACTCTTCCGAAGTCGTAGAACAGTATCGCTTCCAGCGGGCTTCTGCCCTTGTCGGAAGCGACGAGCTGATGCCGGTACTCTGCATTCATGAAGAATCCGTCATCGCCTCTGTATTCATTTTTTGCATATCCTCTGACAGAATCAGGGCCTCCGATGGGAAACTCTTCAGATATCGGCAGACGTGAATTTGAGATCTGGCCTGCTCCGCGAAGGTTGAAGTAATTTTTCTTTCCCAGATTCTGTCTGATCTGAAATGAACCACTGAGTCTTGTATATCTGCCTGTCACCATCTCTTTTCTCGAATAAATGCAATCATCTTCCATACCTCCCAGAAACGTGCCAAGTCCCTGAGAAAGCTGCAGAGAATAGTTGAGCTTGAGGGCGCCGTGCTTTTCTTCTCTGTTAAGCCCAAAGAATACGAAACGAACTTCATCATATGTATCGAAAAGGAATTCCTTCCTGTGTTCGCCATAATGCTTGGCAGTGATGCCTGAGATTATATTGGAGTTCAGAGATTTGGAGCATTCAATCGGTGAAGTAAATGAAAGAGTGTATATCTGCGAATTGCGAATCAGCTCATATGTATCGAAAGTCTCCATTTCGTAATCATCAGGGCTGGCAGGAATCATGGTGTCGATGCTTGATGCTGCCAGTGACATCCTGGTTCCTCTGGTGTTTATTGGAACCGAATATGTAACATAATACTGTGAAACAGAATTTTTATTACTAATCGGGTCGATTAATTTCATCATCAGACTGTCGCCGCATGAAAGCAGGCTCGACAGCGACATCTCACAGATCATGCGGTTTTCGCCGCTGCTCACTGTTCCAAAGTTATCATATGTGAATCTGAGATGAACATTCTTCCTGTCCATAACATTGAGGATAAGATCGTATGCCTCTTTTTGAGTTGAAGGAGCAAAAGATGCTTCAGCCTCCAGGTCTGGAAGACCGTTGATGTTCATCATGGATTTTTTAAAGGCTGCTATATTGAGCTTGCCATCTACAATGGCTGTTTCAAGCCATTTTCTCAGAAAAGATCGGCGGTAATGAGAGTTACCTTTGATAACAATGGAGTTGATAACAGGCCTGATAGCGGAGGGGATATCCTCAATCGAGAGAGCAGAGTCTCCATCCGGTTGGACAACCGGGCTCTCACGGCATTGTGCAGCAGACACTGATAGCGCTATGGCAAGAAATAGAAGAGAAACGGTGATTAAAAACAGTTTACTCTGAAATCTCCCCATTATCGGCAATACTCCAAAACCAGGATGGAGATGAAACTTTCTCCCTGCCTGATTTGAATTCCTCTTACAGTATTGTCAGTCCATGATGATTCTGAGGGGGTACAGCAACTGCAAGTGAGAATCTGAAAGCTGTTCCGTAGCCTACCCGGCTTTCCATCACTATATCAGAGCCGTGACATTCAAGAAACTTTTTGACTATATAAAGACCGAGGCCTGTTCCCTTTTTCTCTCCATCACCGCGAACAAACTTCTGAAAGACCTTCTCTTTTTCCGATTCAGGGATTCCACATCCACTGTCCCTGACCTCAATCAATACTCTTTTTCCATTATCATCATAACCGCTCGTCACATCTATGGATCCGCCTTCAGGTGTATGTTTGAAAGAGTTTATGATAAGGTTGTTGAAAACCTGTCTTATTTTTGTAACATCAACGCGGACATGCACTTCAGGAGGGCATGAGAATGAGAGATTTACACAGTGCTTCATAGAGAGAGCACCAAAGGAGCGTTTCAACTCTTTGAAGAGTTCAGGAAGTGGATAATCAACAGGTTCAAAGACTAGATTATGCGATTCCAATCTGGATGTCTCGGCAATATTCATGATCAGGTTCAGCATTATACCGCCAATCTCTCTGATCATCTTGATGTAGTGTGAGACATCCTCTCTCCCTTCAACGAGCCTTTCTATCAACTGCACATATCCCATCATGGAGGCAAGAGGGCTCTTAAGATCGTGTGAGAGTATCGCAACAAACTCCTCACGGGCTCTTCTCAGTTCTTCCTGTGCTTCTACACGGGGAGTAATGTCAATTATCGAAACCAGCACCTTGGAGAGATTCTTTTCGTGTCCCGGTGCTGCCTGCCAGCGCAGAAAGACATACTTTTTCTCCTTCTGCAGATTCATATTGACAGTCTCAGCCTCAAAACAGGTTTTTCCTTCAGCTATGGCAACAAGCTCATCCTTGACAGTTTCGTAGGCTTCATCACAGAAAAAGCTGTTCAGATTCCAGAAAAAGACTTCCCTTGAGTCTGCTCCATAGAGTTTCAGAGTGGCCTTATTAACGTCAACCACTTTTACAAGTGCCGCGCAGTTTACGACCGACTCAGGATATTCATGAAAATGGGCTCTGAAGTCTGTGACACCCTTCTCTCTGAGATTGTCAAGATAGCTCTTGACTTCGCTGAAGTCTTCTTCCCAGAGTGAAATAGGCGAATCTTCGAAGAGTATTCTGTATCTGTCAGGAGAGTCTTTTCCCTTATCGAGGATAATAGAAGATAAACTATCACAAAGCTCATTAACAGCCATCTGCTCCCCCACATACACCTTCTATCTCTTATAATACAACAAAAGATGAGCTTCTGTCCATCCCTTCTGCAGAAACTCATCAGATTTATTTCTTTGCAGCATATCATCGTCGAAGCTCTTCAGGCTCCGAATGTCTGTTTAAGTCGTCTCATCGGTTTTGTCATCGAGCTCGGCCACAAAAAGCCCCTCTTCAAGATAAAGCTTTTCCACGACTTCTTCAATGATATCAGAATCGGCCTTGAGGCCAAAATACTCGAAAACCTTGTGTATGTAGTACTGACTTCTTTCCTTGTCTGACAGAGGCGGCTCTTCATAGATACGCGCTTTGACCTCAAATGGAAGAGGGTAGTCCTTCCCTTTGTCCAGATGAAACAGCTCTTCAAAATTCTGCAGTGCATCGGCTCTGACAGACATCAAGGTGTTCTTGCTGGCAACCGGAAGCTTGATAGGCAGCAGATAAGCCTCGAGTCCGAACTTTTTATGCAGAAAATCTATCAGCTCCCGCGATTCGCTCTCTGTGAACAGCTCATCAACATAAGTCTCCGCAAATAGTCGCTCATCCGCATTCAGTTTTTTATAATTTCTGATTATCTTATCATATGGGGCAGGCGGTTTCTCCCGTCCTGAATATACCCACACATAAAAAAGAGTTCCTTCTTCACCTTCTTCATAAGTGACAGGCCTGTAGAGCTTGTCAAGTGGCTTTTTTGAGGCTTTAGCTGCCATATATTCATACCTCCAGGCAGAATTTCTGTTATTATAAAAGATAATGGCATTGCGCTCTTCGACTCACTTCTGCATCTTCAACAATGACATATTCTTTCCTTCTTACGATGTTAAAGGCCCGTTGAAGCAGAGGATCTGAACAGTGATATCATCAGATTGAGGAGCATTTCCTGCGAACTTCTTCACTGAAGCGATTACTTTCTCGACACGCTCTTTCAGTGGAATACCGGACAGCCCTGTTGCAAGGGCGTCCAGCCTCTCAGTGCCGAACATCTCACCTTCTGCATTGAAGGCTTCCGTTATACCGTCGGTATACATGAAGATTGAATCACCTGCAGAAAGCCTTACAATATCTTCGGTATAAATGGAATCCTCATAGAATCCAACTGCCGGATTGTGAGCACCGGTAATCATCGCTATCTCTCCATCTTTCCTTATGATGAGCGGTTGATTATGACCGCCGTTGGAGTAAAGAAGCTCACCGGTAACAACGTTCAGAATACCACAGAAGACAGTGACAAAAGTACCTGTCGGATTGTCAACTGCGAACTCCCTGTTCGCCCGCCTTAATATCTCTTCGGGTCCTTTTTCCTCATTTGCCACGGTTCTGATCAGCGTCTGAATCTTGACCATGAAAAGCGCTGCCGGCACTCCCTTTCCAGATACATCACCAATAACAAAAAGAAACTGTCTGTCGTCAATGAACATGAAATCGTAGAAATCACCTCCCACGTCGCGGGCCGGCATCAGCATTGAACAGATGTCAATCTCCCTGCGATCGGGATAAGGAGGAAACTCCTTGGGTACCATGCTCAGTTGAATGGCGTGGGCAATTTTAAGCTCACTCTCTATCCTTTCCTTCGCTGCAGTGGTTTCAGTAAGCTCCGATATATAACGCTTCAACGATTCCCTCATGGAGATAAAGCTGTCTGTGAGCCTTCCCACTTCATCCTTTGCCCGGATGGGTGAGAGCTCAAAATTCAGATTACCTTTCGCAACTTCATCTGTCTTCTGAACAAGAACTCTCAGCGGCCTTGTTATAGAGCGAGATACCATAATTACCACTGCAAGCATAACGATTGAGCCTGCCAGTACAAGTATGAACACTATCCTGGTGAGATTCCTTATCTCCCTCATGGACTCGTCAAGCGGGAAGACTACTCCAAGTGACCAGCCTGTCGAAGGGATAGGAGCATAGCGTATGAACGATGATGTCTTATTTTTAAAATCCCTGAAGGCCTCAATCTTTGATCTGCCTCTCACCATGTTTCGTCCGATGTTTCTGAGTGCAGGATCATCTCTTTCTTCGGCAATGCTGAAAATGCTTTCATTCATTACAAGCTTCTGCACAGGATGGGTGATAAAGGTACCGTTCCTGGAGACGAGGAAGCCGTAGCCTGTATCTTCTACCTTAATTGATGATACAATTTTTTGCAGATAGGACAGCGATACATCAACAGATACAACACCGGCGAGAGTGCGCCTGCCTTCGACTTCCCTGTAAAAGGGAACTGAATATGAAGCCATTACGATCTTTGCTCCCGCTTCATCGTAATAAGGCTCGCTCCATACAGGAATCTTCAGCTCAACAGGGATCTGATACCAGTCTTCATAGAAGTAGTTGTAGCTTCCATCTGAGAAAATCATCACATCATTATGGAACTTGGAATAGTAAAGTTCATAATAGTGATGCTTTCTATCAAACTGATACGGCTCGAAAGCTATTCCTGCACCTATTATGTCAATGTTTTTGTCTACACTTGACCGTATAAGCTCTTCAAGCTCGCTTTTCTGATAATTATGATCAGAGTATTCCATATAATAGGCCATACTTTGAGGAAGCTTTTCAATTGGCCTCAGATTACTCTCAATTTTTCCTGCATATGAGGAAGTAAAATACTCTGCTACATCTCGGATATACATTGTGATGATCTTGAACGATTCCAGGTAGTTAATGGCAAAGATCACAGTGAATATGATCAGGCTCGAGAGAAAGATAAAGAGAGAGAGCCTGAAGGCTACACTTCTATTGCGAATCATCCCGAATCTTTCTCCTCTGAATGATGGTTCCGACTTTTATTCTTTTCTGTTTATCGTCTTCAGAATCCTGAAAAGTGTTGTGCTGTCATCATATATGAAGTTCGCCATCCTCCAGATATCATCGCTCCTGATGAGAAAAACCTTGAGGCTCTGCCTGGCGTCTCTGTCATATTTCATCGAAACTATGACTGTGGCAGTGTTGTTTTTCTCCAGTGTTTTTCCCAGAGAAAAGCTGATGGCATGCTCCTGTGCATTTACAAAGGGGTCGAAATCCAGCCATAAGCCGTTGTTATTTTTCGCAGTCTTGCTCATCGCTTCCATGAGCTCTTCATAAAGCTTTTCCTCAAAGCACTCTTTCCAGCTTGATATATTTTTCAATGAGCTCTTCTGGTCTTTCAGATACCATTTATAGAAATCACTGACGAGTGCTGTTGGGTTTTTCTGATCCACTGTGCAGACGGCAGTTTTTTTCTCTGTACCGCAAACAGCAGATACACTTCCAACGCAGGTAAGCACCAGAAAATTTAATAATGTGATGAAAACGACCTGCAGCTTCATTGTCTTTCCACCTTTCAGATATGATTCTCCGCTATGTCTCGGAACTTCCAAAGACACGTTGCCTGCCCCCATGTGGGTGTAACGACGGCGTTTGCCTGTCCCCGTTAAGGGGGGGGATGTTGGAATAATGGGAGGAAAAAATGTTGAACCTCCGAAAAACTATCCTTTATCCGTGTTCACTGGATCAGACCCCTTATACCCGAGATTTCGTGGAAATGTGAAATAAACCCTTCATCAGTTTGCAGACCTGTGTCTCGGAGTCTTTATGGCATCGCAGTAACCACGCGATTTGCCTGCCCCCGTTAAGGGGGGAATGATGGAGCAGTATCCTGTCATTCCGATTGTGGAGCAAAGTGGAACTATGTTCTTACCTGTTCAGCTTCGGGGGAGAGGATTGCCTATCGCATGTGCCAGAGCGGCTCTGGCAAGATCGAGAGCAGATTGAGCATTGACGTGGTTTGTCCTTGCTGTTACAAGTGCATGCTGGGCATCGAGGACATCCAGAAATGTGCCCAGACCTGCTTTGTAGCGACCGTCTATCAGGCGCGATGTTTCCTCGGCATTTGCCACTTCCGCTTCTGCTGTGGCAATACGCTGTTCTGCAGTCTGAAGGTTCACAACTGAAGCTGCCACATCCTGAAGCACACTCTGTTTAACCAGTTCCAGCTGTGCTCTTGACTCATCGAGAGTGCCCTTTGCCTTTTTTACCAGACCGGCCGTATTTCCTCCATCGTAGAGATACCACTGCAGGATCAACCCGATATTAAAATAGGAAGTGTCAGGAGGCAGCACGCTTCCTCTGGAAAACCAGCCCGTCTGTCCGGTCAGAGTCGGAGCATTATTAGAGTACGCCGCATCTACTCCGCAAAGGTCAGCAGCAACAGCAGCAAGTGCCTGCTGCATCTCAGGGCGCTGAACAAGGGCTATGTCGAACAGTTTCTCCACAGGTTCGGATGTAGGCAGAGGCTCTGAATCTGCAGAAACCTCTATGGGAGTCCTGGGATCGATCCCCATCTGGATGGCAAGGTTGATTCGAGCAGTCTGTTCATCTGATCGGGCCTGGGTAAGATTGAAGATGGCATTCTGAACTGCTGTTTCGGCTCTCATGACATCTGATGGAAGCCCCACACCAGCCTTCCATCGCTCCTGAGCCAGCTCAAGATGCTTCTGCTGCGTTGATACATTCTGCTCATTGACGTTGACGAGACGGTATTTCTGCACGTAGATAAAAAATGCATTTTTCACATTAAACACCGTATCGGATTGAATCCGGGTAAGGTTTGCAGTTGATGCCTTCTCCTCTGCCAATGCCTGCCTTACAGAGCTGCGTGTGCGGTTGAAATCATATATGAGCTGCCGCAAAGTGGCATTCATCTGATAGCCCGGCGCAGAGCCGCCGGTGGAAGAAGACGAAGGGGTAACCGGAACACTCTGCAGCGAACTGAGACTGCCTCCGGAAGAGCTGCCGGAAGAGCTGCTCGAACCGCCTCCTGATGAAGCTGTCACGCCCGTATAGGTTGTCCCCACACTCAGCGTGGGTTGCCCGGCAGCTCTTACCTGCATCGTATCCCCCTGAGCCTTGTCGATTCCTGCCCGGGCTGCGGTGATACTGGCCTGATGAGCCAGGGCAATCCTTACTGCCTCAATAGCCGTTAGAGGTTTCTGGACAGCTTCATTGAGAACTTCAGGAGGAGCAGGAAGCTTGACAGGGGGAGGCACCGGAACCTCTCTGATCTTTGGAACATAGTGTTCCTGTCCGAATACATCTGCCGCTCTGAAACACAGATGCAGTGCTAAAATGAAGATTATTGTCAATACTGTTAATTTTGACGGCAGCAATGATCAAACCCTCCCTTCTCAAAGCCTGTTGCTTCACAACTGCCAGAATTCCTTTCAGGAAAAGATGCCTGGTCCTGCTGTCCGAATAACTTCACTATAACGAAAGCATTTTGCAATGTCAAGCAATATAGACACTGCATGCTGTAACATTTCTCAGAGGAAGATTTCTCAACACAACGAATTGATAATAATTCACAGCTTTAAAACAAGCACCGTTCTCGCAGGTAGAATTATGAATAAATTACCACACAGGCTGTTAATTATCCTCGTCATCGCTGCATCGCTGCTCATCTCAGGGTTGCAGGGCTGCAGGAAGGAAAAGAGATCTAAGAAACCTTCGTCACCACCTGTCAAGACAGCTCAGATTATTGAAAGAACTGTTCCTGTGCAGATATCCGCCATAGGCAACGTCGAGGCATACTCTACAATTGCAGTTAAAGCCCAGGTCAATGGGATACTGACAGAAGTGCACTTCAGGGAGGGTGACTACGTGAAAAAGGGCAACGTGCTCTTTTCCATAGACACAAATCCATTCGATGCCGCACTTTCAGAAGCCAGAGCTAATCACGAGATGAACATCGCACAGGTCAGGCAGGCAAAGGCCAACGTGGAGAAAGACAGCACCATGATCGGCGAAGCCGAGGCAGCACTAGAGCGCACTCGCGCCCAGGTGCAGCAGGCAATGGCTACTTTGGAGAAAGACACCATAGAGTCGAAGAACGCTGAAGTTGATGCCAGACGCCAGGAATACCTTCTTGCCAAAGGCTTTACCACACAGGAACAATACGATAAAATGCAGACTATTGCAAATAGCTACAAAGCGACGTTGAAAGCGGATCAAAGCGCTGTCAGGAATGCAGAGGCTCAGGTAAAGGCTGCAGAAGCTTCGCTTGAAAGCTCCAGGGCGAGCCTCCGTTCGACAAAAGCCTCATGGGATCTGGCGCAGGCACGAGTAAAGGCCTCCGCTGCTGCAGTGGAAAGCTCGTCAATTCAGCGCGGATACTGTACCATCACCTCTCCTATTGACGGAAAGACAGGAGATCTCGCCTTCAAAGAAGGGAATCTCATCAAATCTCAGGATACCACACCTCTTGTCACGATAAATCAGATAACACCGGTTTATGTAAACTTTTCCGTTCCGGAGCGTTACCTTACCGATCTGAAAAAGTCCATGGCGCTCAAAACACTTCTTGCAGAGGCTTTTATCCCTGAAAGGGAGAGCTCGCCTGAAAAAGGGAGCATCAGCTTTGTGGATAATACAGTTGATACCACCACGGGAACCATAAGGCTGAAGGGCACCTTCCATAACAGGCACAAACTTCTGTGGCCGGGACAGTTTGTCAATGTCAGAGTGACCCTCAGAACATTGAAAAACGCTCTTCTGGTGCCTTCTTCAGCCGTTCAGTCCGGTCAGAAGGGGAACTATGTTTTTATAGTCAAGCCTGACCATACAGCCGAGATGAGGCCGGTTAAAGTGGATTTTACATATGGAGATGAAGCTGTTATTGCGAAGGGAGTACATGCAGGAGAGACTGCAGTCACAGAAGGTCAGCTCAGGCTCATTACAGGTACCAGAGTGGAGATCATCAACGCAGAAAAAACAGACGGTGCTTCCGCACCTGGAAAAACCGGAGATATATCCCACTCTCCGGAGGCCACAGGGAAATGAACATCTCCAGGTTCTTCATCGACAGGCCGGTGGCCACCATACTTATCATGCTCGCCATACTCTTTTTCGGGCTGATGTCTTACCAGGAGCTTCCGGTAAACGATCTCCCAAGTGTAGACTTTCCCACCATCACCGTAAATGCCAGCTATCCCGGCGCAAGTCCCGATACAATGGCTTCTTCAGTTGCCACTCCGCTTGAGCGACAGTTCTCCACTATTGCAGGACTGGATTCCATGACATCCACCAACAGCCTGGGCAGTACTACAATCACTCTTCAGTTCGCACTGGACAGAGACATTGACAGTGCAGCCCAGGACGTGCAGGCTGCAATCTCGAAGGCGGTACGGAAGCTTCCCACAAATATGCCCAACCCGCCTACATACCAGAAAGTCAATCCGGCTGATACACCCATTCTCTTTCTGTCACTTAACTCACCAGTCCTCAGCCTCTCTGAGGTAGATGAATATGCCCAGACATTCATCGCTCAGCGCATTTCAATGATAAACGGCGTTGCCCAGGTTCAGGTGTTCGGCTCGCAGAAGTACGCTGTCCGTGCCCGTGTTAATCCCCGGGCTCTGGCAGCATATCAGATTGGCCTCGATGAAGTGATGGCTGCCCTCAGGAAGGGAAATGCGAACCTCCCTTCAGGCACTTTGAACGGTGATACACGCTCTTTTACAGTTCAGACTCAAGGTCAGCTGCAAAAGGCAGATGAGTACCTTCCACTGGTTATTGCATATAGAAACGGCTCTCCCATCCGCCTCTCCGATGTAGGCACTGCAATAGACAGCATTGAGAACGACAGAATTGCAACCTGGTATAACGGCACCAGAGGAATTGTTCTTGCAGTGATGAGACAGCCAGGTGTAAACACGGTTAAAGTGGTGGATGACATCAAGAAGCTGATGCCGGAGTTCCGGGCACTTCTTCCTGCATCTGTAAATTTCAGCACTCACATAGACCGTTCGATGACTATCAGGGAATCAGTCCGCGATGTAAAGTTCAGTCTCATACTGGCTATAATTCTGGTAGTCTTCGTCATCTTTCTCTTCCTTCGAAACTTTTCTGCCACACTCATCCCAAGCCTTGCGCTCCCTCTTTCAATCATCGCGGCATTTGCCGTAATGTATCTGCTGGACTACAGCCTCAACAACCTGTCGCTGATGGCACTGATTCTTTCTGTCGGATTTGTCGTCGATGATGCCATTGTGGTGCTTGAAAACATCTCACGTCATATGGAGATGGGGAAAAAGCCTTACGAGGCTGCTGTTGAAGGAACAAAGGAGATCGGCTTTACCGTAGTTTCAATGACCGTCTCGCTCGCTGCCGTTTTCATACCTGTGTTGATGATGGGTGGCCTTTTGGGAAGACTCCTGAAAGAGTTTGCTGTGACAATCATAGCATCAGTAATGATCTCAGGCTTTGTATCTCTGTCGCTGACACCGATGCTCTGCAGCAGACTGCTCCGACAAAATGGGACTGGTGCAGAAGGATGGTTTTATCGGTTCCTGGAGAACTTTTTCAATGCAATGCAGGCAGTTTACAGGAGCACGCTGACATCTGCCCTCAGACATCGCAATGCAATACTTATACTATCCGTACTTTCCATCATCGGAGCCGGCTACTTCTTCATGAAAATCCCGAAGGGATTTCTCCCAAATGAAGACATCAATCAGTTATTCATAATAACTGAAGGGGAGCAGGGCACATCTTTTGATGCAATGGTGCGGCGCCAGCAGCAGGTGGCTGCCATCGTTGCAAAGGAGCCGTGTGTGGAAGGATTTATGTCCACCGTCAGCGGCAATACCTCAGGAAGGATGAATATCCGCCTCGTACCGAAGAAGAAGCGCAGACTTACTGCAGAGCAGATCATGATGAAGCTGCGTCCCAGGCTCAACCGTGTGCCCGGCCTGCAGTGCTATATTCAGATGCCACCTCCTATAAGGATCGGCGGCATGATGACGAAGAGTCAGTATCAGTTTTCTCTTCAGAGCACCTCCACAAAGGAGCTTTATCACTATGCGCCGATTCTGGAGCAGAAGATACGGGAGATCCCCGGACTGATTGAGGTTACAAGCGACCTGCAGCTCAAAAATCCAGAAGTGCTGATAGATATTGACAGAGATAAGGCATCAACACTCGGCGTCACAGCAGAACAGATTGAAGATACGCTTTACAGCGCCTATGGCTCCAGGCAGATTTCCGATATTCTCTCACCAATCAATCAGTACCAGGTCATCCTGGAGGTCGATCCAAAAGATCGGCTCGACCCTTCGGCGCTGTCTCTTCTATATGTGCGCTCTTCAACAGGCAGAATGGTTCCCATCTCGACCATATCCAGGATAAGGACAGGCTACGGACCATTCTATGTCAACCATATAGGACAGCTTCCTGCGGTGACAATCTCATTCAATATGAGCCCTGACAAAGCTCTGGGTGATGCGATAAATGATATTGACAAGGCCGCCAGAGCCACCCTTCCGGATACAATAAACACAAGCTTTATCGGCGCCGCACAGGCCTTCCAGAGCTCTTTTGCCGGGCTCTGGGTTCTTCTCATCATTACAATTGTCGTCATCTACATTGTTCTGGGAATCCTTTATGAGAACTTCATCCATCCGATCACCATCCTCTCAGGACTCCCTGCTGCAGGGCTGGGAGCACTGGTGACGCTCCTCTTCTTTAACAAGGATCTGAATGTCTATGCCTTTGTGGGAGTAATCATGCTCGTCGGAATAGTCAAGAAGAATGCCATCATGATGATCGACTTTGCTTTGAGAGCAGAGCAGATGGAAGGAAAAAGTCCGGAAGAGGCCATCTACGAAGGTTGTCTGGTAAGATTCCGACCCATTATGATGACCACAATGGCAGCCCTGATGGGCACCCTTCCCATCGCCCTCGGCCTTGGTGCCGGAGGCGAATCCCGTCAGCCGCTGGGGCTAGCAGTGGTAGGCGGCCTTGTCTTCTCTCAACTGCTGACACTTTATATAACACCAGTTCTCTATGTCTTCTTTGACAGCGTGGTAAAGGCTCTGAAACAGTGGCGGAAAGGCAGTCTGAGCGTTCCATCTGGAAAATAGCAGGAATATGTGAGCACTCATTGAACTACATTGATATCTGTTGTGATACCTGCGTATTGTTCATCGCAGCATCAGGAGAGGAAATGAAAAAACAATCAGGATTGAAAAATATCGGAAAAGAAAGATTATCAGCGCCTGTGACTGCCGAATCAGGTGAAAGCAAAGGCGACACTCCAACTGTGATTAACAAGAAAACCTGCCATAAGAAGAGCGTGAAAACCTTGAGTGTGCCTGTATTCTTGAAAGACGAAGCAAACCGCTTCATAGCTGAAAACACATCCGATATTATTGTGTACTGTGCAATGGACTACAGCCTTCTCTATGTTTCGCCTTCGATATCAGGGATTCTCGGTTACACACCTTATGAAACAGTCAATACAGATGTAATGGATTATGTCCATCCGGATGAAAAGCAGGATTTGGCAAAGAAAGTTGACAGCCTTCAGGAGACTAATGAAACAGGAATGCTCTGTCATCGCCTGAGGAAGAAAGACGGAGACTATATATGGGTCGAAGCGACTGTCAAGCCTGTAAGAGATGAAAAAACCGGTGAATCCGCAGGAATCATCGGTATCATCAGAGACATCAACGAGCGAATCAATGAAGAAAAAAAGTTGAAAAATTTACTGCATATGGAGGAACAGCTCGTTGAGCTCAAATCCAGATTCATATCCATGACTTCACATGAATTCGGAACTCCCCTCTGTGCCATTCTTTCCACTATTGAGCTGCTTGAAAATTACGGCCACAAATTGACAGAAGAGAAGAAAGCTCACTACCTGACGCAGGTTTCAACAAGCGCCAGACAAATGGTCGACCTGCTCCAGGACGTCATAATGCTGGGCAGATTTGATGCAGGGAAGGTGAAGCCGAATCCCAGGCCTGTTGATGTGGAAAACCTGAGCCTGATGATTGTTGAAGAAGCCAGAATAAAACTCAGCGAGAATCATTCCCTTTCCTGCACTGTTCAGGGAAAAGCCGGAAAGGCCAGAATGGACGAAACCCTTTACAGATTTGTCCTGTTCAGCCTTCTTTCAAACGCTATCAAATATTCTCCTCAGGGGGGAGCGATTGAGTTCCGTCTCAGCTTCAGTGATTCATCTGTGGCGCTGGAAGTAAAAGACAAAGGCATAGGAATACCGGAAGCGGATCAGCATCTGATCTTTGATGTCTTCCATCGCGCTGGAAATGTAAGGAACATCTCCGGGACAGGCCTTGGCTTGTCGATTGCGAAGAGATCTCTTGACATGATGGGAGGCGCTATCTCCTTTAAAAGCAAGATCGGAGAAGGCTCAACCTTTACAGTAACTATCCCCCTTATCGCAAAATAGGCAGGTATCTCACTGAATTGCCGGCAATAAGTCAGGGAGAAGGCTTGCCGATAACACCCAGCCTGGTTCTGGAAAGTCTTTTCCAGGTAATATATGTTGAGCGGTGAAGCTGAAGCCCTTCTGCCATATAATGTGATGAGCCGTCAATAATCTCACCATTTTGACCCTGTCTCCTTAAATATGAAAGAATTTCACAGGAAACTGCCAGATAATTTTTCTCCCTGGAAGAGCCATCACCTCTATGATCTGCTATCTGCATGTGTCCAGGAATTCTGGAAGGAAATAGCGTCATTGTGGAGTATTACTTGGAAGGCCTGTGTAATCATGTGATATGATAAAAATAATCAGAGGTGGTGAGTCCGTTGTCAGAAGATGAAAAAGAGATTGCACGAATTGAGCGTGGATATGGTAGAAATATTGTCATAAAGACCACTGTGTGGAAAGACGTGTTATATGTTGATATCAGGGAGTATTACACTGATAAGGAATCAGATGAGTTGAAGCCAACCAAGAAGGGGATTCGTTTTTCCAGCGACATGCTTGAGGAAATTCTGGAAGCGTTGAACAAGGTGAAAGAAGAATGTGAGTTCACTTAGGGAGGAAGATGAATCTAATGGAGAATTCCATTGATTACAGCTACCGGCAGATCAACGAGAATCTTAAGGTACTTTCATTAAGGGGGAGTTTTTCTTATCCTTATGCTCTCAGAATCAAGGACAAGATTTACGAGCCTATCCGCACTAAGAAAACATCTCTGCTTGTGGATCTTTCCGAACTCGAATACATTGACAGTGTAGGTATCGGCGTCATAGTGGGCATCCAGATCAAGTTGAAGGAAAAGAAATGCGGGTGCTCTCTCGTCTGTAAAAAAGGAGAAATACTCAGAGTCTTTCAACTTATCGGACTTGACAGGAGCTTTGAGGTTTTTTTATCAATCGATGAAGCCATAAAGGTTATGCTTTCCCGCTTGTCATCATGACTTCAAGTCACGAATGTGTTCTTCAGCTTCAAGCATGCGCTCCCATTCTCCAGGTTTATTTGTAATGCTGTCTACAAAGCTCTTCCAGTACTGGAGTGCCAGTTCTTTGCTGCGTCCCTCATAAAGCTTTGCCATGTGATAGAGCGCATCTGAATAGTCTTTCTTCAGCTTAATTGCCTCTTTGTATTCATCAAGCGCTTCATCGATCTTTCCAAGCATTCTATTGACGTTTCCTGTGTTGTAGTAGGCTTCAGCATATTTGGGATCGCTTTGTTTCGCCTTCTTGAAATAATCGAGCGCTTCAAGATATTTGCCCTGCTCATAGTAACAAACACCCAGAATGCTGAGCGCTTCTACAAAATCTGGTTGAATTACGAGCGACTTCTTATACTCTTCTATCCCTCTGTCGACCATTCCATTTGCATAACAGGCGCTTCCCAGAATGAAGTGAGCCCATGCGTTTGGCTCCAGTTCCAGTGACATCAGACACTCTGCAATTGCACGATCGATGTCTCCCATTACATAAAAGGCATTTCCGAGGTTGCAGTGTGCACCTGAATCGTCCGGTTTGATTTCAATGACCTTGCTGAAGTACTTGACAGTCTCTTCAAGGTTGTTGTCCAGGAATTCGGCAGTTCCTATGTTATTATATGCCTCTGTAAATTCAGGTTCAATTTCTATGCATCTTCCCCAGGCCTTTTTGGCCTCAGAGATCATGCCTATGCTGTGATATGCAACTCCCAGATTGTTGAACGCTTCCAGAAATTCCGGATTCTGCTCCACTGCGAGTTCAAACTGTTCAATGGCAGCCTTGGTGTCTCCCTTCTGCTGATAGGCCAGGCCGAGATTGTTATGTGCATCAGGGTGGAAATCCAGAATCTCCAGAACTTTCTTATACTCTTCTATTGCCTCGTCCAGTTTCCCGTTTATCTGATATATGTTAGCCAGGTCATAATGAGCAGGCGGGAATTCCGGACAGGACTCTATGGCTTTCTTGTAGGTTTCTACGGCATCTTCATCGCTACCCTTCGACTGCAGGGTAAGGCCCAGGAAATGGAGGCCTTCGACATAGCCCGGGTTTGTTTCCAGTACTTTCTGATATTCCTCGATTTCCTTGTCGACAAGCCCTTTCTTTCCGTATGCAAAGCCCAGGTTGCACCTTGAGACTATAAAGTCAGGTTTGTAGGCCAGCGCTCTCTCAAAAGACTGTATGCTCTCATCGATCAACCCCTTCTTCCCGAAGGCAATGCCAAGGTTGTTGTGGGCGATGAAGTTTGTGTCATCTAAATGCAGTACCTGCTGATAATGCTCAATGGCTTTATCATATTCATTGATACGGGCATAGCAGACGCCAAGATCGTTGTGAGCCGCAATATGTTCGGGTTTTTCCTTCACCACGCGCTGGTATGCTTCGATTGCGCTCTTGTTCATGTTGGCTGTGGCACATGTCCGGCCCACATAATAGAGCATCCTGGGATCGGGAGGCGCCTGGGCGATTACTTCGTTGAACTGAATCTCAGCAAGTTCAGGGGCATTCTCTCTAAGATATGAGTTCCCCAGGTTTATCTTTGCCACATGAAGGTTTGGGTCGTATTCGATGGCCTTCTGGTAGTGCTCTACAGATTCTTCGACCTTTCCTTCCAGAAAAAGTGTATAACCGAGGTTGTTGTAGGCCTTTGAGAATTGAGGATTAATTTCCAGGGCTTTCTTGAAGGTGGCTTCTGCAGCCTCTATCATCTTTCTTTTCAGAAGCTCTTTTCCCTCTGCATTGAGTCTCTCGGCTTTCCTGAACTGCTCTGTGGCTATATCCACACTCGGGCCGGCTGCTGCAGGCGTCGTGTCAGCCATATGTGCTGCAGCAGAAGTCGTTCTGGCCGGCACCTGTGTGGCAGATTCTACTGCAGCTGGCATCTGCGAGACTGACTGTGATGTGGCAGAAGTTGTTATGACTGGCATCTGTACGGCGGGCTGAGCTGCAGCTGGTGCCTGTACTGCAGACTCTGCGGATGCCGGCACAGCCTCTTTCTCATCCATAGCAGAAACATTGGACTGTTCAATCTGCTGTGCAGCTGATTGAACTCCTGGCGATGCATCTCCCGGTGATTCCGGTTCTGCAGCGCTGGTTACAGCTCCTTCGATGGAAGATGTGGCCTGGATCTCCTGTTCAAGAGCTTTCTGCTCAACTTCTGCCCTGACGGCTTCCACGAGCTCTGTCTCTTCTTCAATATCTACCGAACTCTGGAAGCCCTCACCTTCCAGGGCTATGCCTTCTTCGGTATCATCAGTGATCAGCTTTCCCGGATAGTGAAAAGCCGGTTTTGGAGGAAGCTCTCCTTCAGGCAGGGGCGGCGGCTTGGGCTGCTCTTCCTCGCTTGCGATAAAGTCTTCATCGTTGAAATGAGGAATAAGAGAACCTTCACTACCTCGGTATTCTTGTTCCTCTTCCTCGTCATCTGCATTAAAGAGAATTTCATCTGAAAAGCCACTCTCCAATGTGCATTGCTCCTTTGTTTTTCTAGGAAATAAGCGACTTCAGCGTCTTGTCATACTCATCTTGAAGCTTTTTGATCTGTTTCTGAATGGAATCTCTCTTGTCTGTGAGAGCTTTTATCTTTTTCGACAGAGCTCTTACTTCTTTTGAATACTGCGAAGCCATGCTGCCTTTCCAGGCTTTCAGGTTCTTCTGCTCAGCAGCGATCTTGTATCTTTCCTTCTTTAATTCTTCAATCTTGTCTTTGTTGTCATTTGGATTCTTTTCAAGCTCTTCAATGCTCCTGTCTATCTCAACAGTTCTTCTGGCAATCTTTTTCCCTCTCTCTCCAATGCTCTGGATTTTTTCATTTTTCTTAACATCTTCTGCACCTTTTTTCCTGCCATAAATCTCCTTCTGATTCTCGATCTGGCTCTGCAGTTTCTGCATATCGGTTTTAAGAAGGTTGATCTTTCCCTTCAACTTTTCACAGTATGCGAGTACAGCTTTCTTATCCCTGCCTTGATGGGATTTACCATTTTCAGGTGTAGGGGTCGGCTTCTGTATGGCCGCCGCGGACTTTTCAGGTGTAGGGGTCGGCTTCTGTATAGCCGCCGCGGACTTTTCAGGTGTAGGAGTCGGCTTCTGTATAGTCGCCGCGGACTTTTCAGGTGTAGGGGTCGGCTTCTGTATGGCCGCCGCGGACTTTTCAGGTGTAGGAGTCGGCTTCTGTATAGCCGCCGCGGACTTTTCAGGTGTAGGATTCGGCTTCTGTATAGCCGCCGCGGACTTTTCAGGTGTAGGAGTCGGCTTCTGTATAGCCGCCGCGGACTTTTCAGGTGTAGGAGTCGGCTTCTGTATGGCTGATTCTTCAGGTGAAGGTGAAGGTGTCTCTGCAGAAGCGGCTGATTTAGTCGGCTGCGCAACAGGTGTCCTTGTTATTATAACAATTTTTGTAGGTGTTGGCTCCGGAGTTGGTGTATCTGATGAAGTGCCGGTGGACTTCCTGCCGGAAGTTCTGTCGAGTGGAGTTGGAGTTGGGCTTTCGGCGGTCTTTACTGCAACAGGCTTCTGCCCCTGATTCTCATCAAGCTCTTCTATCTTTCTGCAGACAAGGCTGAAGTTACCATTCTGCTTCGCAAGAATTTCCAGATCAACTTTATTGTCATCGCCTCCTGATGAAATTAAAACCTGATCGTTTCCGCCTGAGAGGTCGATCACCTCGTAATATTTGTTGATGACACGTATCTTCCAGGGTTTCCGGGAGCCGTGAATACGGATGATCCCCCTGCTCTTCTGGCCGGGGTTCAGATTCTTCTCAGCAAGTGAGAACTCCAGGTAAGGAAGTACATAAAACTTATATTCATTACTTCGCTGACCGCCCACTTCAACGGTAACATTACAGACTCTCGATCCCTTGGGAACTGCCACCACAAGCGAATCTGAAGAAGCTTGACTGACATCGGCTTTAATGGTTCCGAAACGGACGATGTTTTTCTTTTTATCAGTCTGGAAGCTAGAGCCTTTAATTGTGACTGTTTCATCAACTCTGGCTTTTGCAGGAGTGATTTCGTTTATCACAGGCACTGATGATTGTCCGGCATTGACAGGTAGAGCTGCCAGTAGCACAAATAATGCAAGAAATACTGCTTTTTTCATTCAGGTCACCTCATATTGAAAGGCCTATCTATACGATCTATTTTATTTGTTTTGGCTGTGGTAATATCCTTCTTAATGTCAATTTTGTATTGCAGCTCACCTCATATTTTTCCTGCCTGAGCTTTAATAGAGCTTGTATCAACAGGCTTGATTTTTACTTTTATCCTTTTTTTCAGGCTGTGTTTCTTGCTGTTGCGGAGGCAGTGATTGTTGAAGAAGTGTGTCGTTATGATATGATGAAAGGATCTGGATTACTTCTTCAAGCTGCATTTCAAAGATATTACCTCTATAAAGAAAATGAAAGCCCGAATCCTTCTCATTCAACCTGGAGTCTGTCTCATTCAGCGCACCGATGCGCTGCCCGATTCTGGGCAGCTGTTCCAGGTGTTTCATTCTTAAAGCCAGGAAAGAATTGCCTCTTATCTCTTTAATGGCAATTGTCTCAATATTGTCCCAGTTCAGCATTATGCAGCGAAAACCTACAGGGATAAGGATGCCTTCTCTGGTAAGAGTCAGAACAGGTGCTCCTCCCGTTTTAACACGCAGCGAAAAGGCAACGATAAGACCAAAAACGAAGCTGATGGCGAGCGCTTCAGCAAGGAAAACAGAGACTCCTCTGTATAATGCAAATATCAATGCAGCCAGAGAAAAGAGAGAGAATCCAAAAGCAGCAAGTACCAGCGGTTTCCCCCTGCCAGGTTGAGTTTTAATAATCGTGACAATCAGCCTCCTGAATCGGTCAAGCGGCCTAAAGCTTAATTTCGCACTGAAGATTCACTATCATCGATGAAATCTCAACAGTGGATTTTTCAATCTTTTGCTGCAGCAGAATGACGGCTTTCTGATGATTCTCTATTAAATCTTCCTGTTCTGAGAGCTTGGAGACAAAACGCTCCTTCAGGCCTGCCTCTTCCCGTGAAGTTGAAAGCGTTGTGATATTGCTTCGAAGTCTTTCCTGGTCTTTATATATACTTTGTATTTCATTTCTACGGTTGTTCAGCTCCCGCTCCATTTCCGACTTGTTTCTCTGAAGATCTGCCAGTTTCTTGATCGATTCTGCCACTTCCCTGTTGATAAAGCGCTGCCCGAGGAAATATGTGATGTTGTCATCTGAAAGAGTGGACAGGGTATAGTGGGACCAGAAGATTCGCTTCTCCTTGACTTTAAATGAGTATTCACCATCTCTGGAGAGCTTCTGGCTGAATCTGTAAAAGCTCTGTGTTGTTTCAGATGGAATCTGTGTATCTACAAGCTCCCAGTCAAACTCTCTGGGATGTTCGATAATGATATGTGCAGAATCCTTGTTCTTATATTTGATAAGGTATGTGCGCTCACGTATGCGGTAAAAATGTGTTCTCATGGTGCCGTTGTTTATTGTCACAAGAAAGACCGGCTCGTCGCTGCTGAACTCCATCTTTTCAATATGACATCCCAGCTCGACGGCATATGGGATGTACTTCTTCTCATCAGGCTTCGTGAACTCCAGCATTGATTCACCAAGATAGGTGTCTTTCTCAAAGATGGTGACCGGCCCTCCTTCGAGGGTGAGCCCTGTGTCATTGGTCATCTCCAGGCAGGCCATGGGGTTGTTTGGTCTGTTGGACTCATTGAAGATCAGGACTCTCTCTGCCTTGAAGTTCTTGTGGATAATAGGCACAAGAGCAGACTGGTTCCGCTTGATGGTTACAGGATTTCCGATTCTGTATTCGAAGAAGTCACCGACTTTCTGAGTCATTGTCTTTACTTCCACTGAGCTGACCATGTCCATGGGGGCTGACGCCATTGGCATTGCAAACTCTGCCATCATTCCTGCTCCCATGCCTGCACCTCCCATAGGAGCTGCAGCCGAGCGCCCTCTCTGTTTCTGCACCGGCTCTGGAATTCTCTCCATATCATATTCCATCGGTGAGAGAGGAGCAGGCTCCGAATAACCTTCCTCGAAAGAGGGAGGAGCAATGCCTGTCTCGTCCTTTACCAAAACTATCGGCCGCTTTTTAAACCTGGGATTGTAAAGGTCGTGCACGAATGAGACTGGAAGGCCTGAGACGAGAGAAAGCTCGATATCCTCCCAGTCTTCATCCTGTGTATTGTCGACGACAGCCCAGCCCTGCAGGAGAGGTGACGCCTGCTCGGAAACAATGACCCGGTATGTAGTCTTCCACACCGGCGATTCAAGAACATAGCTTACCAGCAGGTTTCGCTCACCTTCACCTGCCACGAAGATGGTGAGGTTTTTCAGATCTTTTTTCTGGGAGAAGATAATCGTCTTGAGGTAAAACTCCAGATCCTTCTGAATTTTCTCGTCAAGAATTCGGAGAGCCTTCAGCTCTTCTATATTGAGGCTGGTCATGTCTCCGCTGTCATCCAGAATAGTCAGTCTGTATGACTGGATTATAGTGTCCTGTTCTTTTCTGGTGATGGGGTCAAGCCCGACAACGGCGCCGTGGAGAGTTTCCTTTCCTACATTAATCTGGATGCGTGCACCCTTTATCTGTGAAAGAAGAGATTTCATGCTGTTTTCGTCGGGAATTCTAATCGTGACATCTTCCAGAAGCTTTTCTGTCGGTGTGGTAGAGTCGTAAGATACAGATGAGACAATGCCGCCGCCGAGATCCAGGATGGTGAGCGATTTCAGAACATCATTCATCTCTCTTGCCTTGAATAAGAGATCAATTGTCTGCCTGTCCTTTACCTTGATGTTCTTTTCAAAGTACCCTACACCGTGTTTGTAAAGTATGACTCGCCGTATATCTGCCATGACAGTTCCTCCGTTTCTGCATTTTATTTCATGTTCTCAGTAATGGGTCCTTCATCTCCGGCAATTGGCTCGATCCTGTCCTCATCATATTTTGTATGGCGAATTCCGTAGCAGAAATAGATGAAGAGGCCGATAAGCAGCCAGGATATGAAACGGATCCACGTAACAGGCGGGAGTCCCAGCATCAGATACACACAAGTCAGAATTCCGCAGAGAGGAACCAGGGGTACAAGAGGCGCCATGAACGGCCGCTTTACTCTTGATGCCTTATACATGAACGATGCTGCGAATGCGATGATTACAGTAATGGCAAGCAGAACAAATGCTGCCGTGCTTATCATTGAGCTTTCCCCCGGATTTTTCGGTAGAAAATGAAAGGCAGTCCATTCAAAGACTATCGCACTCAAGATTAGAATCCATGGAAAAGCTCTGCTGTTGAATGGAGCGGCGATCTCCGAATCATTGTGGCGCAGGATGGCTATCCCTCCGCAGACAAGAACGAATGCAAACAGCGTGCCTATGTTGCATAGCTCGGCAACTTCGTTGATGTTGAAGACTGTGGCCAGCAGCGCGACGATGATACCTGAAATGATGGTGGTGCGATATGGTGTCTTGAAGCGGGGGTGCACCCTGGAAAGCCACTTGGGCACAAAACCGTCTCTGGACATAGAGAAGAATATTCGAGGCTGGCCGAGCTGCATCACTATAAGCACGGCTATGAGCGCCACTACAGCTCCCACCGAAATGATATACGATGCCAGGAAGTTCAATCCTACATGTTTTAACGCCGTCGCGACTGGCTCAGCAGTGCCCAGCAGGTTCCACGGGCACATTCCAGTCATCACGCCAGCCACCGCCACGTAAAGGATTGTGCATACAATAAGAGAGCCGAGAATTCCGATGGGGAGATCCCTTCCAGGGTTTCTGGCCTCCTCAGCGGTTGTGGAGACAGCGTCGAAGCCGATATATGCAAAGAAGATCATCGCCGCTCCTGTCTGGATGCCGGCAATACCGTTCGGCATGAAGGGAACCCAGTTCTTGGGATTGATATAGAAGACGCCAAAACCGAGGAAGATGAAGAGGATGACCAGTTTAAGTCCTACAATGAAGCTGTTCACCTTGGCGCTCTCTGAGATTCCCACCACAAGAAGGGTGGTAACCAGCGCGATGATCATGAAAGCTGGAATGTTAAAGCACAGCGGGATATCTCCTATATGGGGAGCAGACTGATAGGTCATGAGAAGGGCCTGAAATTTAGCCAGAAGAGGAGCGCCGTGCATCTGCTCCTGTGGCACCGAAGATATGGCCTGAAGCATTGCCCCCACCTTTTCAGGCCGCCCGCCTGATGTGGCAGCCTGCGCAAGTTGTGCCGCCAGGTCTGGGAACTGTGCATGGAGCTTTTCGATAAACTTTCCAGGTTTGTCCACTGCCTCCATCACCGACATAATATCAGTGACGATCCAAGTGGGAAGCTTTATACCGAAACCGTCCAGAAGAGACTTGAAGTAGCCGGACCATCCGATCGCAACAGTAGAAGAGCCCACCATGTATTCCAGCACAAGGTCCCATCCTATTATCCAGGCCACAAGCTCTCCAAGAGTGGCATAAGAATAGGTATAGGCACTTCCAGCGATCGGGATGAACGAGGCAAATTCGGCATAACAGAGCGCTGCGAAGCCGCAGGCGATTCCGGTGATGATGAAGCTTATCACAATTGCCGGTCCGGCGCCGATATGGCCTGCGCCGCCGGCTGCTGCTGTTCCAGTTATGACAAAGATCCCGGCGCCTATTATGGCTCCTATGCCAAGAGCAATAAGATCTATCGGACCCAGCACCTTTTTGAGCTGGTGACCTTCCTTATTTGATTCCGCCATGATCTGTCTCACTGTCTTAATACGGAAAAGATTACCTGCCAGCGTTACCACCTCCAAAGTCTAAGTTATTTGTCTGGTAATTCGCGTTCTATCTTTGTTATCTTCCATCCGAGAGGCGTGAGCTCAAGCGATAACCTTATATGCTCGTCACCTTCGGCTTCTTTCAGAAGAAAATCGGTCTTGTCAAGTCCGGGTGAGGGCTTTTTTACAAGTGGCAGCTCTTTGCCGCCGTTTCTGCTGATTTCATCGAGCAGAACAGTCACGCCTTCATCAGCGTTGTGATACTCACGGCTGATGTATCTGGCCAGTGCGGTCCTGCCGTCAGGCTGGAGCATTGCGCCGGTGATTCGGTGATATGCATGCATCGATGTTCCGAGAAAGGAGACAATATACCATGTGAATGCGATGAATCCGATGATGAGCGGCACAATGACTGGAAGATGTGATTTTATCGATTGGAAGAATCCCGGTTTATCTTCCTGCATTCTGCTGTGGCGGACGCCGTAGAAGAAATATATGAAGAGCCCTATCAGAAGCCAGTAGATGAATCTGATCCACGTGAGAAGAGGGAGCTTGATCATCAGGAACAGGCAGGCCAGCATCCCAAGTATCGGAATGAGCGGCACTGCAGGACATCGAAAGGGCCGGGGGCGGTCAGGATCATTTTTTCTCAGCAGTATCACGCCGATACATACAAGCACAAAGGCGAAAAGTGTGCCGATGTTGCAGAGCTCTACCACCTCGTTAATATTTGCAAATGCAGCAAAGAAAGCGACAAAGATCCCTGTCAATATTGTCGTGACGTGGGGAGTCTTGAACTTTCTGTGGACTGATGAGAACCAGGCAGGAAGAAGACCATCTCTGGACATGGAGAAGAAGATCCTGGGCTGCCCGAGCTGGAAGACCAGGAGCACGGCAGCCATGGCCACAACGGCTCCGAAGGAGATAATGCCTGCAGCCCAGTTGACATTCATGATACTGAAGGCTTCGGCGAGAGGGTCTCCTGTGCCGAGCCTTGTGTATGGGACCATTCCGGTCAGCACGGCTGCGATGGCAATATAAAGTATTGTGCAGATGATGAGTGAGCCGATCATCCCTATAGGAAGATCCCTTGCGGGATTCCTGGCCTCCTCGGCGGTGGTGGAGACAGCATCAAAGCCTATATAGGCGAAGAAGATCAGCGCCGCACCGGAAAATACTCCCTGCCAGCCGTTAGGCATGAAGGGAGACCAGTTCTCAGGTCTGATAAACTTAAGGCCTGCCAGGATGAAGAAGAGGAGGATCAGGATCTTCAGGCCAACAAAAATATTGTTCATGAAGGATGACTCTTTGATACCCACTACGAGCACAGCGGTTATAATGACAACAATTGCCACGGCAGGGAGGTTGAATACTATCGGGATGGAGCCTATGTGAGGCGCCTGGGCCAGAACATCAGGGTTTCCCAGTGCATCCCGGTAATTGGTACATAGCCACGCCGGCACGATAATATTGAAACCGCTCAATAACTGGGTAAAATACTCGGCCCATGAGATGGCTACGGCGATATTCCCAACTGCATATTCTATGATGAGATCCCACCCGATGATCCAGGCTATCAGTTCGCCCAGCGTGGCGTATGAATAGGTGTAAGCTGAGCCAGAGATAGGGATCATTGATGCAAATTCGGCATAGCAGAGTGCAGTAAAGGCACATACAACGGCGGTAAGGATAAATGAGATCATAATGGCAGGGCCGGCGCCCTTGTGAGCCGCGCCACCTGCTATGGCAGAGCCTATCGTTGCGAATATCCCGGCGCCAATGATGGCGCCCACTCCCAGCGCAACGAGATCAACAGGCCCAAGAGCGCGTTTAAGCTTGTGCTCCTGGGCCTCGGCTTCTTCAATTATATGAGTCAGATTCTTTGTCTTGAAAAGTTGCGACATATGAGGTCTCGCATCCTGAGATGTGTTGTGTCGACCATATATCATTCCAGTCCAATCCTGTAAATCCCTCCTGGTGTTGAAATTTACATTTGCAGGACCAGACTTCAAAGCTCCGTCGAGGAACTCCGGAAAGATGCTTTCATCTGGATGCCGTGGTAATACCTGGAGGCGCTGGCCAGGACCAGAGGCCTGCCGCCTGATCTATCCTGACTATTCGGCAAGCTGACGCTCAACCAGTCTCCTGAAAGGGCCTTCTGTCTCAGCCAGCTCATTGTAACTGCCAGCCTGAACTATCATCCCCTCTTCAACAACATATATCCTGTCTGCTTTTATCACCGTACTCAGCCTCTGAGCAACTATTATCCTGGTTGCATTGAGCAAAGCCAGGCGCTCTGTTACTATATTCTGAGTCATATTGTCAAGAGCACTGGTGGCTTCGTCAAAAAGAATTATTTTCGGCTTTTTGGCAACAGCTCTGGCAATGAGTATACGCTGCTTCTGGCCGCCCGAAAAGGTTTGACCACCTTCGATGACATAAGTATGCATCCCCATGGGCATAGCCTTGATATCATCGTCTATCCCGGCAATTCTTGCAGCTTCCCAGGCGTCATCAATTGATAGAGAAGAAGATCCGATTATATTGAAATAAATCTCTCCCGCCATCAACTCGCTTTTTTGCATTACAGCACCTATCTGATACCTCAATGCGGAGTGATCCAGTGTTGAAAGATTCTTGCCGTCATAATAGACAGCTCCACCTTCAGGTTCTTCAAATCCAAGAAGAATTCTCAGTATTGTTGATTTTCCTGAGCCGGATAAACCTACAAAAGCGACAAACTCGCCGGGTTTCACCGTAAAAGAAAGATTTTTTAAAACAAGAGGGCCATCTTTTCTATACCTGAATGAAATATTACTGACCTCTATACTTCCAGAAATCTCCCCGGGAGTTACGGTGCCGGAGTGAACCTCTTTCGTTGTCTGAAATATCGGCTTCATCCTGTCAAAAAGCGGTATTACATTTGAAAGTCCTATAATTGCCGTTCCAAGCTGTGTCATAGCCATGAGAAAAGCAAAGAAAGCCACGTTGAAAGCCAGAAAATCACCTGTCTTGATAAAACACTGCTGATTTATACTCTCCTGTCCCTCCTTTATGAATATGAATGCAAATATTACAGCCAAAGCTGCCAGAGGCATTAAAGAGTTAAAAACAGCAAGAGCATTTGAAATTATTCCTGTCTGATAGGAATAATTTTTCTGCCTGGCAAATCTTTCAGCCCATTTTGAGAAGACCCTGATATGAGCACCAGCTACATTGATCTTGCAGATACCATTGATTATCTGGAAAACAAATCCTGAAATATCGCCCTGAACCTCTGCAGCTTTTCTGAGGATGGGAAGCTGAAGATATGTAACAAGGAGTATGACTGCAAACAGAACTGTAAAACACGCTGCAGATATGAATCCCAGCCCCTTCTCGTAGTAGAATATGACAGCAAGATTGAAAGAAGCATAAATGGCGCCCAGAATTGCAGGTACGGCAAGGCCTTCAAATATCTGAGTCATAATACTGTCAAAACCCAGAGATCTCAAAGCCAGGTCGCCTGACGAAAAGTGTTTGAAAAAAGAGCAGGGAAGGAACAGGAGACGGTCCCATATGGCCGCCTGTATTATTCCCTTCGTCTTCCCTTCAATTCTAAGAAGAGTAACACCCTGAATAAACTGGAATATTGCAGTAGAAATAATACCTGTCAGAAGGGCTACAGCAAGACCGAATAGAGTTGAAATTCCTTTTTGCGGGACAACGAAGTTGAAAATCACCGCTGTCGCCACTGGCATAAGTATCCCCAGAAAACCAGTCGCAAAGGCTGATAGAACAAAGAACCTGAGATCCTTCCTGATAGAATCAGAAGTAAAGGACAAGAGATCCCAGAAATTAATCTGTTTATTCGGAAAAGGCTTGTAAAACATATATGCATCTCTGGCAAGAATCTTCGACGAAACACTGTCGACAGGAACCTCTTTTTTATCAGCAGGATCGATGAGTCTATATCCTGAAGGTTTTGAAATCAATGCCACAGGAGCACCTGAATCATTGATAAAGCCCAGAAGATGTCCGCAATCTTTCTTCCACCACATATGCTCAAGAGCTACTTTTCGGGTCATAATCTTTGATTCCATGGATATTTTCGAAAGTAAAAGCTCTGCAGGAGCTCTCTTGTCAGAGGTTGAAGGCTCTTTAAATGCTACCCCCATTTCCTTGCCTATCAAGTTGCAGGCATCAAAAAGAGCCCAATCAGTTAATTTTACGCGATAATCAATATCTTTTTTATCTACTATTGGCAAAGTAAGGGATATAAGAGCATTATTAAGTTCTTTATTTTCGTGTTCTATATATCTTTCTATGGATACTGCCTCTCTTATGCTGGATATGTCTATCAGATAATCTAACTGATTCAATACAGTGTCGTGAAAGTTTTGAAGAGAGCCGAGCTCCTCATCACGTAAAACCTGTTTTTCTGTATCTATGGAATCAATTACCGAATGTTCCATTCCTTTCAGCCATACATGTCTGGAAAGAGGAAAATACAGATCGGACAATCTGATGGAAGCCTCTTCGTTACCCATGAATACTGAAAAACCCTCCATATGCCTGACCCAGAGAACTCGATCAAGAACGCTGAAAGACTCACCTTTTTCTATTACAGATTGTCCCTTCCCATCCAGCAGCTTCAACTGTCTTGGAGCAAATCGCAACATAGATACGCCTTGAGAGAGGATATCAACCCATCTTTCAACGTATGGAGCAAGATATTTGTTATCATCACAGATCTTAATCTCCAGAAGCTCTGTGCCTGCAGTGCCTATGGCAATAAGAGATAAATTGCCGGATGATTTTACCCCGAAGAATGCTTCGTTCTCTCTAACCATACAGATATGAGTTCTAAAAGACTCTTCATTAGAAGCTGACACGGCAAATATATTTACTGTACATTTTTTAACTACCCAGAAAAGGCCCGGCTCATTAATGGGAAAAGGCTTATTACCCTGAACAAAAAAGGATCTGACGACATTCTTAGAGTCTATTTCCATCTGAAGCAATCTCCTGAAGCTTACATTAGTTGAATCAAATCTCTGTAAGGTCCTTCCCTGAGTATGAGCTCCTCGTGAGTCCCTCTTTCTACAACATTTCCGTGGGACAATACGATTATCTCATCACAATCTCTTATAGTACTGAGCCTGTTTGCTATAATAATACAGGTACAGCCCCTTCTCCTCAGATTTTCATCAATCCTCAATTCTGTCAAAGGATCAAGGGCACTTGTGGCTTCGTCAAGTATTATAATACGGGGATTAGAGACAAGAGCTCGAGCGATCTCCAATCGCTGGCACTGGCCTCCACTGAAATTCTTCCCACCTTCTTCAACAACACTGTCAAAGCCGGCCTCCCTTTTGTGAATGTCGTCATAAATCTCAGCATCCTTTGCAGCCTGGACAATACAGCCCTCTTCGACTACTGTGTTCCAGAGAGTGAGATTTTCCCTGATTGTTCCTTCAAAAAGCATAATGTTCTGGTCTACCATTGAAATACTGTTTTTGATAATCCTGGAATTGATAGCCGAAGTCTCAGCTCCATCAAATAATACCTTACCTGTCCACGGTTGGTACAAACCAGCAATAATTTTAGACAGGGTTGATTTACCGCTTCCTGAAGGGCCTATAACAGCAATACGTGCTCCCGGCTTTACTGAGAGGTTAAAACCTTCTATAAGAGGATGACCAAGAAGATCGTAGCCAAATGTAATATTTTTCAGCTCAACAGCCCCGTCAAGTTTTCTGATTTCAGCGTTGATGTCATCATCAGAGCTGCCAAAAGAGCCTGTTTCGCTGATCTTTTCCTTATAGTTGAAAACATCATCAATACGGTTCAGATCACCTTCTATCTCCTGTATGCTTGAGCCCAGATTAACAAGGTTATTGATGGGAGTTACAAAAAAAGATACCAGGCTTTGATAGGCAACAAGAGAACCAATACTGATCCTGCCTTCTATAATGAATATGCAGCCCAGTACCAGTATCACCAGATTGTTCAGTGATGAAAGAAAAGATGGCAAAACCAGAAGAAACTGTGTATAATAATTCAGGCTCTGTTCGCTGTTTATTACATTTGTCATATATCCCGACCATCTGGCAAAAAAATCAGATTCGGCGCCACTGGCCTTCAATGTTTCAATATAGCGAAGGCCAGAAAGCGAAGTTCCCATAAGTTTTCCTCGATCCTGAAGAAGTTTCGTATTTCCTTCTACTCTTTTCCGGGCAATGATCTTAAGGACCACAATGTTAAAGGCCGTTATGAAAATTACTATGACAGTTAGAACGATGCTGTAGCGGAACAGAATTACAAGATAAAAGACAGCCAGGATTGCGTCCAGGATATTAACAGAGAGCTGCTTGGAGATCAACTGAGCTATCTTGTCATTAAGAGACATCCTGTACGATATATCTCCGGCAGAGCGCTGCTCATAGAATTCCACAGGGAGACTCAACATCTTCCAGAAAAACCTGCTTGATTCAGATACAGAAAGCTTGGTCTCAAGCTTGAGAAGACACTGACGTTGAATCCATGTAAGCCATCCTCTCAGTAATGCAGTAATAAGAATACCTGTGATAAGAGGAGCTATAAGCGTATGAATCCCATCTACGAGGAATCCATCTATGAAAACCTTTGTAAAAACAGGTATGACAATTCCAGGCAGAATGAGCGCCAGCCCTGTAAACAGGACAAACAGCAAAGGTGCACCTGCATTGGTTGTTCTTCTTTTCAGGCTCTGAAGTATGCCAGGCTTATGTCCCTCTCTCTTGAAATCTGCCCCGGGGCTGAATGAAAGCACTACACCTGTAAAGGAGTCGCTGAACTCCTGATAGGATATTTTCCTGGAACCGGAAGCCGGATCGTTAATATATACCCAGGTCCTGCAGAAGCCTTCTACAACAACAAAATGATTGAAATTCCAGAAAACAATAAAAGGAATCTTTACCTGATGAAGCTCATCAATATCGTATTTTAAAGCCTCAGCGTCCAATCCGTATTTTTTGGCAGCCTCCAGAATATAAGAGGCCTTACTTCCGTTACGAGTCACACCGCAATCAATTCTCAACCTCTCAAGAGGAATAAACTTCCTGTAATAGGCGAGAATAATCCCCAGGGCGGCAGCTCCACATTCCATAGCCTCCATCTGAAACAAAACAGGTGTCTTGACTTTTCTGTATAAGGATTCGTTATATTGCATATACTATAAAATAGAAAGGATAAAAGAAATGGGACTGACTCTTGAAAGAATGATTGCAGCTGAGCATGGAGTCCCGCTGCTTATCTCCTTTTCAAAACCTCCTTTTAAAGACCATTTAAATCCGCTCACCGTCGAACTGTCTTTTTCCAGATTGACATGAACGCCTAACTTAGGCCCTCCAGTTAAAAACTCATCTACAAGAACTTCATTCTGAAGATATTTCATAGCCTCAGCTCTTGTGATGGGAAAATCGGAAATCTTCGATATCTTACCGTAAATAAAACCGTATTCCTGAGCATTAACGGTTGAAGGAGAAATGTGGATTTCCATCCCCTCTTTCAGCCTCTTCCCTTCGACAAGAGGTACAAAAACCATTACGCCAAGATCGACCTCAGCAGATTCGAGGACTCCAAAAACATCACTTTGCCTGACAAAGTCATTCTGTTCAAAAAAGCACGACACAAGCCTGCCTCTGGCAGGACTCTTCAATTCGTAGTAAGCCTGCCCTCTATGGAATTTCTGAACTTTCTTCCTGAAATTTTCAATGATAAGACTCTCAGAAGAAGGATCATTTAAAAGCCCAATAACATCAAGAAGCTCATCGGCCGAATTCAATCCCATATCCTCCAGCAGAGAAATCTCCTGTATCTTTGCAATAATCTCATCTTTATTGACAAAACTGGAATTCTCCACATACTGTTTTCGCACAAACCCGGATTTTTCTATGACGATCTTCTTTATCCCCTTATAACGTATGAATAAACCTTTGGCATCTTCTGTAATAAAAATCTCTCCACAGAAAAGCCATATGATGATTGCGCCTGTAAGGAAAAGAGAAGTAATCAGAGCCAGCCAGTTGTTAAGAGAAACAATAGATATGAGGCGGTCTATCTGTTCCGGGGAAGTCAGCTTCTTAAGCGCTTCTCTACGATAAAGCTCTCTCATTGCAAACACTCCCTTTCTGCGAAGCCTCTGATATTCCAGTTCCTGAGCATAAAGAGCCTCGAAGCAGTAAAAAGGCATCGAACAATAAAGAGGTATCTTCTCCAGATTTCAGGGTAACGTGAAAGTGAGAAGACTACAGATGGACATTTCTGATATATAATCAGTTTCTCCTTCCATAAAATCTGTGTGTTCAAAAGGGATTTTCCCTTAAATGGAGAAATAATCAGATTAAGAGGTAAAGTGTGCATTGCTGGTATATACGGAAAGAGGGTGAGGATATCAGCTCTGATAGCTCGGGATTGGTTTTCAGAGATAAAATTCTGAGATCTCCCAAAAGAGATATCAGCCGGCCTCATCTTTCAGAGCCCGAAGAATCTCTGAATGCCATGATGCCTTATCTGAAAGAAATTGGCCTTACGCGCTTTGCAGATATCACCGGTTTAAGAACTTCAGGCATCCCGGCAGTAAATGCGGTCAGACCCACACGCAACAATCCCTCTGTAAGCCATGGGAAAGGACTTACTCTCTCCGCAGCTATGGCTTCTGCCGCCGGAGAGTCTATAGAACGTTATTGCTGCTTCAACACGGCTCTTCCTGCAATAAGAAGCTCATACAATGAGCTAAAAAGCGAGTTTTCCATGATCCCTGCCGATCGCCTGGGTCTGTCTAAATTCTCCCTTTTCAACGAGAATATGAATGAAGGATGGATCCTGGGCTGGGATATTCTAAACAGAGAAGAGGTTCCAGTGCCATATTCGACGGTGAGTATCGCAGGTCAGCAGTTTTCGAATGAAATCCGCTCCTTCCAGAGCACTTCAAATGGCCTTGCCTATGGAGAAATTTTTCTTGAGGCTCTGGCTCAGGCTGTTGAAGAAGTCATTGAGCGTGATGCTGTCGCGTGTACCGATATGGCGATATACGCGTCGGAAGATCATATTTCCAGGATCAAAGTTGACCTTTCAACTATAACTTATGATACTGTTAATGATTTAATAAGAAAAACAGAGGCTGCAGGTTTTGAGACTGTGCTTCTTGACTGTACAATTGATACTGCAACCCCTGTGTACAACTGTCTTCTTTTCGACGAAAGAAAGTGTTATCTGGGGTCTGGAGCCAGTCTTTCTCCAGAAATATCAATGATTCGGGCTTTGACAGAATCTGTACTTGCCAGCGCTGTCATATATAGTGGTGTAAGGGACGTGTATTTCAGAGATGAGAGGTACATAGGTCTTAACCTTGATTCGAGAAGAGAGATGGCTCGTTTTATTAGCGCTGAACCAGGTATCAGCGCCCTGGACCTGAAATCCCGAAAAACCATGACCTTTGAAGAGGATATTAAAATCCTGATGAAAAATCTTCAGGCAGCCGGAATAAGTCAATTAATAGCAGTAGACCTTTCAGAATCAGGAATGCCGGGAAGTGTCGTAAAAGTTGTGGCTCCCGGCCTGGAAGGCTATCACCATTATTATGCCTACCATCCTGGATACAGAGCTTTAGGTTTTTTAAAAAGGACAGCTCTCTAAAGGCCTGATACAATATAAAATGGCTGTATTAAAAAGAAAGGAGGTGATTTATGTCTATTGAAAAAGCAAAAGATGCCATGAAAAAAATCATGAATGATCCAGAGTTCGGAAAGAAAATGATGGCCGTTAAAAGCGACAAGGAAGCTCTCGATCTACTCGCTTCCCAGGGATTCAGCTTTACACCGGAAGAATTCGACAAGGCAAAGCATGAACTGAGAGCTCTTTCTGAGAAAGAGCTGGCAGGAGTATCAGGTGGTGGTGATGACACAACAACTGCAGCTGCATTTTCTGCTGCCGCAGGAGCTACAGCTGCTGCAAGTGCATTTTAGTCACAGATCGCGGGACAGACAGTCAGCTCCAGAGATGCTCCGGCTCTCTGGAGCCTTTATACTCAAGAGCATAAATAACGCCCCTGTCCTGGGCACCAGGAGCAGGTAAACCTGATGTTATCAAAATTTTCGGCCATCAAAGATGGCGAAAATTTTAAGCGTTAATATATATCAAATGTCAGAAGGTTCCAGTCATGAAGTGTGTGATCTTTGCCGGACCTACGATCTCTGAGGCCGAGGCGAAACGGTATCTTGATGCAATATATCTGCCTCCTGTGAAAGAGGGAGATATAATAAATGCTTTGCTTAAATATGAGCCTGATATAATAGGCATAATAGACGGAGCTTCTTATCCGGAGCTGGAGGTCTGGCATAGAGAAATTTTATATGCTGTTGAAAACGGAGTTTCTGTTTACGGCTCTTCATCTATCGGGGCAATCAGAGCTGTAGAAATGGGCGCTCACGGTATGATCGGAGTTGGAGAGGTCTATAAATACCTCCAGAGCCTGACTATAAGCGATGATGACGAAGTAATGTGTGAATATGATTATTATAACGGTGAATACCTGAGGCGTTCCGAGCCCTTCATAAATATAAAGGCGACACTGGAAGCGGCCAGACAGAACAATGTTATTGATGATAAGGAATACGATCACCTTGTTAAATCAGCAAAATCCTTTTACTACAGGGAAAGAAGCATTGAAAAGAGTATTGAGAAATGCCGGGAGCTGCAATTGATAAGCGCCGGCAACCTGGAAGATCTGAAGGTGTTTGCAAAACATTCTTATATCGACATTCAGAAAGAGGACGCGATTCTTCTTCTTCAGTCGATAAAGGCTGCTCAGGTTATCAGCTCAGAAGCAAAAAACAGCAGAATAGTCGATGAAGCCGACAGCCTTGTGTTCCATGTGCTTAAATACAGAGACCGCGATATTGAAAGAGACGGTATCAATGCGCCTCTTTTTTCAGTGGCAGACTACATAATTCTTAATCACCCCGAGTCAGACGAGATTGGGACGAGGGCTAAAAACAGGTTTATTGCTCAGATACTTGCAGACATTTTTCATATAACCCCTTCTGAGGATGATATAAAGGAGCAGGAAAGGATATTCCGAAACAGGTTCAATCTCGGCGATGATAAAAGTTTCAGTGAATGGCTTCTGAGAAATGATCTCGTGCTTCAGGAGTTTAAGAGACTGATGATTTCGAATGCAAAGATGTATTCTCTTCACAGGTGGCTGAGAACGAGACTGGGTCAAAGGAAATTTACAAGGATTATTCTTGATGAACTGATGCTTACTGACCAGTACTCCAAATGGATGGACAAAGCCTTTCTGGCCGAGAAGATTGCAGATGAGAAAAGAGAAGAGTTTAAAGATCTCTATCAGAATGAAACGCTTGAAAATCTAACTGCCGAGCATATGAGGCAATCCTGGAGAGACTGGCACAGGATATTCTCAACTACGATGGATGATATGGAGCTTTCTGGATTTGCATTGAAGCTTCAGCTTGCAAAAACAAGGCTGGAACGTGAAGCGCTTGAAAAACTTCTTTTGAAGTTTCTCTCGTCAGTCAACCAGATGAGTGAAAAATGATCATTTCCGGGAAAGGACAATTATGGTCCAGGTTCCACTTCAAAGGAGAAAGAGATGAATAAGAAACCTGTTGATGTTCTCTTATTAAATCCACCTCTAAGCCTTTCTCAGCCGTACATCAGTATACCCATACTGGCCTCTCATCTGAAGGCTGAAAATTTAAATGTTGCGGTTTCTGATGTTAATTGTGAGTTTTACAGAAGATTTTTAACAAGGGATAATCTGAGAAGAGGCATCAGCTATGCCACAGATAGATTCACAGAATTAAACAACAGAGGTGAGCTCCGATTCACAGATATGCTTGAGTACCTGATATGCTACTACAATTTGAGGGCTCTGGAAAAGAATCTGTCTAAACTGTCCACCTATCTTTTACCTTTCTCCAGTGTGGAAATGCTGAAAGAACTAAAGATAGATTTTCTTGTCATGGCAATAGCGACATTGCCATATTTCCCGGAGATACTGATTACAAGACCTCAACTGTTATATACGAGCCCTTATTATGAGTTTTCTTCAGACGAAATTAACGAGAGCACAGGCCATTCAAGCTTCTATTCAGAGATTGTGTCAGAAATAATGAACGAGCTTTTGGATGTATACGACCCTAAGATAATAGGCATTTCAATGATATTCAGAGAACAGGTGATTCCAGGATTTCTGATGGCACGAATCATTAAAGAGCGAAAGGCGTGCCGTCACCTTACCATAGGTGGAACATTCGTTTCATCATATATGCGGAATCTTAAGGACAACAAGCTTTTTAAATATGTTGACAGTTTTGTTATCGATGAAGGAGAGATTCCCATAGTCCAGCTTGTTCAGGAGATCAGCCTCGAAGAGCCGGGCTTTGAGAATATTCAAAACCTCGTATATGTGAAAGACGGGCAGGTTTGTTATAACAAACCTGCAGAGCCTGTTGATCTTAATCTGTCACATCCTGCCGATTTCAATGTTTTTCCCCTTGAGAGTTATACTGCCCCGGAAGACAAATTTGAGCTTCTTTTCAGAACGGCAAGAGGATGCCCGTGGCAGCAGTGTACCTTTTGCAGAACCGAGATTCCTTTTTGCAAGAACTTCCAGCAGCCTCCATTTCCGATGCTTTACGATCAGTTTGTACGGATGGTCAAGGACACAGGTGTAAAAAGGTTTTTCTTGACTGCAGAAAGCGCCGACCCCCTGTTTCTTGAATATTTTTCAAAAAGAGTAATGGAAGACAGGCTCAATATAGCGTGGCGCTGTCATACACGAGTTGATGAAAAGCTTACAAAAGAACGCTGCGAGCTTTTCAAAGCCTCTGGCTGCGAAACACTTTACCTCGGAGTAGAATCTTTCAATGACAGAATACTGAAACTAATGAGAAAAGGTATTACTTCAAAGCTTATAGACAGGGTAGTCCGCCAGATTGAGGGAGCTGTTCCTCTTGTTTTTTACCTGATCGCAGGCTTTCCGGGTGAAACGAAACAGGAAGCAATGGAAGGTTTCTCCCGGCTTCAGGATTACATTGGAATGGGATTAGTAAAAGATTATTATTACTCACCTCTTCAGATTATGCGGGGATCGCATATATGGAGACATCCTGAAGAATATGGCATTACAGAGTTTATTATGCCCGATTCGACAGATCTTGAATCGGAGGTCAACAATTTTGTCTGTGAAGGTATGAGCCGTGAAGAAGTCTTTGACTTTGTTCAGAAATATGCCATACCTCGAAACCGGTTCTTCCCAGAACTGTATGTGGTTGAAAGCAGTGACAACAGAAGCATCCATATCAATGATAAGGATGTGGAGATTCATTTCGAGATAGCCCAGATACTGAGAAATATTGACAATATATGGGAATTTTCATACCTCACACGAAAGGAATGGTTTTCTCTCGGCGAAAAGCGGACCGCGCCCATAAAATCTCTCACCTGCACAAAAGGTATATGAACCAGAATGCCAAAACATATTGATGTTCTACTCTTAAATCCTCCATTTGCCATTTCAAGACCTTACATAAGTATCCCAACTCTCGTATCCTATCTGAGAAAACAGAATATAAGCACTGAGGCATGTGACATCAACAGTGAGTTCTATTACCGCTTCTTCACACGAGATAATATTCGCAGAGGCATTGATAAGGTATCAGGTCGCTTTATTGAGCTTAACACGAAAGAAGAGCTTGATTTCAGAGATATGTTAGAGTACATTATCTGCTTCGATACTTTAAAAGACATTGAAGAAAATGCCTCAAAACTGGGAATTCTTCTCCTGCCTTTTTCAGACTTTGACGTTATTAAAGCCTTGAAGGTTGAAAATCTCCTGCCTTCCCTGACAACCCTCCCCTTCTTCCCTGAAATGCTTTCTGCAAGACCAAAATTTACATATACAAGCCCCTTTTTCGAGTTCTGCATTGACGATATCTTGAAAGGAGCCTCCCATGAAAGCTTCTATTCTGGAATACTGAAAGAAATACTGCAGGAGCTTCTTGATGAATACAAACCAAAGATAATAGGCATATCGACAGTTCTCGTAGAACAGGTCATACCATCTTTTTGTCTGGCCCGCCTTATTAAAGAAACCGATCCATCCATACACGTCACAATGGGAGGTCCGTTCATTTCGATTTATCTGAGAGATATCAATGATAAGAGGCTGTTCAGCTGCACAGACAGCTTTGTTTATGATGAGGGAGAAATCCCTCTCACGCAGCTTGCAGGAGCTCTTTCAGAAGATAAGCCTGATTTATCCGTTGTAAACAATATTGCTTATATGAAAGACGGTAAGGTAGCAGTGAATTCTCCGGCTGATCCTCCTGCTGCAGAAGAATCCCCTCCACCTTTATATACCTGTCTTGACCTGGACAGGTATATGATATCTGAAGAAGACACGGAAGTGCTGTTTCGATTGTCAAAAGGCTGCCAGTGGCAGAGATGTTCATTCTGCAGAACGAATCTTCCGCTCTGCAGGAATTATCAGCAGGCATCTTATGGCAAAATATATAAGGATCTGCTTGAGGTCATTAAGGATACAGAGGCACATATGCTTCATTTCACAGATGACTGCGCCGATCCGGCACTTCTTGAATACATCAGTGAAAACCTTCTGGCCGACGGCATCTCCATTAAATGGAAATGCCAGACACGTGTTTCTTTACAACTGACAGAGAAGCGTATCGAGTTGTACAGAAGATCCGGTTGTGTCTCTATCTGTATGGGGGTGGAGTCTCTGAATGACAGAATACTCGATCTGATGAATAAGGGCATAACTTCGAAGCTTGTTGACAGGATTTTAAGAATAATAAACGGGACACTGCCGGTAACCTTGTATATGATAGCCGGCTTCCCCGGCGAAACAGAGGAGGAAGCCCTCCAGGGATATGAAAAGCTCATGTCATATGTTGATAAAGGCTTCATCTACGATTACATTTATTCGCCCTTCCAGATTATGTACGGCTCAGATATTCATGAGAATCCTGAGAAATACGGCATAAGCAGAATCAAACGCTATCTCCGCTGTGATCTGCCGATGGAAGCTGTGGAATTTGAAAGTAACGGAATGTCCAGAGAAAAAACCTTCAGCCTCATAAGAGAGTTCTCCAAATGGCGGAGAAAAAATCTGCCTGAATTTGACAAAACATCTGAACGCTATGAAAATGAAGTAAGATTTATAGATGTAAAGGAAGATTCTGTAGCCCTGAGATTCAGTATAAAAGAAGCTCTCAGAAGGCTGGAAGATTTCTGGGAGCTTTATTATGTTCCCAGAAGCGAATGGATGACTGTAGGAGAAAAAAGATTACCGCCTTTGAAGCCAATACCCGTAATTAATAATGTCAATCTGAGAAAGGCATCCTCTCCAGAACTTCTTTATAATGATAAAAACTGAAATTCTGCTTATTAATCCTCCGTTCAGCAGACCTGACGACATTGTTATCGGTATACCGGTACTTGCCGCTTATCTCAGATCGAAGAGTATCACCATAGCAGCGGAAGATCTGAGTCTTGCCTTTTTTCGCAGAACAATTACTGCCATAGCTTTTATTGAAGGCAATAAACATGCCGTAGAGCGATTCAAAGAGTTGAATGATAAATCCAAGCTCGATCTGTGCGAAATGTATGAATATAGCTGGCTGTCAGATTTTATCGTCCATGTATCGGCATATCAACGTGTTTACAACAGGCTTCTGGAAGATCGAGAATCTTTCTGGGAAAATTTCAAAAGACAAAACGACGTGATCAAATCTTATATTATCAGTATAAGCACGTGCCAGGGATTTCCTGAGTTCTTTCTGCAGACAGGCTCTTCACTGTTCAGCTGGCACTCACCTTATAATCAGTTCTCAAGTGCAGATATTCTGGAATCGCTGAACACGAGGACATATTACACAGATATTCTCAGTACCCTGATCACGGAATGTCTGGATCGTCATTCGCCAATGATCGCAGGAATTTCGATATCATACTACAACCAGATACTCCCCGCGTTTTACTGCGCTAAAAGAATAAAAGAGATATCGCCTCACGTTCACGTTATTATGGGCGGCTCTGCTGTTCAGATCTTTTTTCGCCAGATAGAGAACAGGAAGCTTTTCGATGTAGTGGATACAATCGTCTATGGTGACGGCGAAATACCGCTGGAGAGGCTTTCAAACCAACTCAGCAGGAAAGCCGGTGAGCCTGATTCTCTACCAGGTGCGATATATAGAAAAGGAGACGTGATTATAACAGACAGGCTCCAGAAGACTATACCCGTTGACGAAATCACCTGCCCTGATTACAGAATATTTCCTCTTGCAGAATACAGCGCTCCTGAAGAAGAAATTCGTTTTCCGGTGAGACTCTCCAGAGGATGTTACTGGAATAAGTGCTCATTCTGCAGGACAAAGCTTCCTTTGATAAGCAGCTACCATATCCCTTCGCTCAATTACCTTTTTTCCATGCTGGATATTTTTTTTAAAACAACCGGTGCAGAAAGAATACATTTCACAGATGAATCCATCAACCCTGAAGCGATGGAAGACATATCGAGATTCATGATTGACAGAAGGATTGCCATTGACTGGAACTTCCAGACCAGAATTCACAAATCCATCTCAAGAAAAACCTGTGAATTATACAGGAAAGCCGGATGTTCAGGAATTTCTTTCGGGGTAGAATCTTTCTGTGACAGACTCTTAAAGCTTATGAACAAGGGTATAACCTCCGAACTTGTAGAAAAGGTCCTCAGAGAGATAAAAGGCATACTTCCAGTCACAATCTTCATGATGGTAGGCTTCCCATCAGAAACAGAGGAAGAGGCAAGAGAGACCTTCAACAAGGTAAAAAAACTTAAACAAGAAGGATTTATCGATAAATTCATTTATTCTCAGTTTATTATCCATTCCGGTTCGGATATATTGGAAAATCCCGAAAAATATGGCATCATTGAGCTGATGCCGGACAAAAGAGAAGATCTGAAATCTGATATTCGAACATACAGATGTGAAGGAATGAGTAGAGAAAAGATGCGGGAGCTTTATCTTGAGTTTTCCGGTCTCGAAAACAGTAAGTTGTATCCTGCCTTTATTGAAACATCTCAAGAGACAATAGAATTGAGATTTGAACTGGATAAGATCAGGAAGATAATATTTCATGAAGCATCAAAAAAAACGTCTTTACCGTTCTACCGTCTCATAACCTCAAAAGGAGCTGAAATAAGGAGTATGAAAGAAAAAACGTTATGATTGGTAACAATTTCAGGCCCTCCTTGAAGAGAAATATATTCTCCGTAATCCTGGAGAAAAGTGATCTTTTATTTCTCTGCAATCCATTTGAGCCTGTAGTGATAAAAAATATTACAGATTTTCAGAAAAGACTTATCGCTCTTCTCGACGGAACGAGAACCGTAAATGAGATTTTTGACACTCTTAACAGAGAAGAGTGCGCATGTTCTTATGACAGTATTTTCTGCGAACTCAATTTTCTCAATGAAAGGCTTCTTCTGGAAAACGCAGAAAGTGAGCAATCTTCCACAGAAGGTGGGAAAAGCTGTTATCTGCGCTATGATCGATCTATGAGATGGTTTGCTGCAAAAAGAAAAGATGGGGATCTGTTTTCTCTGAAAGTCCAGGAAGCTCTTCAAAAAAAACATGTAGTCCTGTTCGGTATTGGAGGCCTTGGCTCTCTCCTTTTTGTACAACTTGCCTTAATGGGTATAGGAAACATTACAGTTGTAGACTATGACAAAGTAGAGCCAACAAACTTGAACAGACAGGTTCTCTTCTATGAGTCAGATGTTAACCGTTCAAAAATAGAGGTGGCCAGAGAGCGGGCAAAGCTTATCAACAGCTCTCTTAATTATAATTTCGTAGAGAAAAGAATCTCATCGGCCTCAGAATTCAAGGAAATTATGAAATCAGCCGATACAGCAATACTCGCCGCCGACACGCCCAGAGACAGAATATTTGAATGGATTAACGAAGCTTCTTTCAGTGCAGGTGTGCCGGTTCTGTACACAACCGGAGTACTTCATACTGCCATGGGAATAGGGCCTCTTGTTATACCCGGGAAGACAGTCTGCTATCTCTGTTCAATGCCTGATACGGCTGACTTGAATGACCCTCTTGTGAGATTTATCAATGAACGCCACTGTCACGGCGTTATAATACCGTCCCTTTCCATCTGTGCAGGAATTATCGTCTATGAATTGATAAAACACCTTACAGAATGTGACTCCTGCAGCCTCTACAACAAAAGGCTGATCCTGGATCTGAAAACATACGGGATAGAATTTCAAAATATAACCAGGCGCAAAAATTGTCCGTACTGTCAAATCATGATGGAGTGACCAGGACCTGTGATGTCTCCAAAAAGCCTTCGGTGCGAGGGGGAGTTCGAACCATCATCTGTGAGAGCCGCCAGTGCCTGCAGAGAAGTTCAGGCAGATTGCAGTGCAGTTAAGTGAAGGTGTGGATTATTCCCCGCTGACTCTCCAGCTGGCTTTTCCACTGACGTATGCGGCAAGGACATTCGCCCCCTCTTCAGAGAAGAAAATATCCTTGTCAATGATTACAAAATCGGCTTTTTTACCAATTTCCAGCGTTCCCACGTCCGTTTTACCCGTAGTTTTTGCGCTTCCAACAGTCAGACCGGTTACGGCTTCTTTCATGCTTATCGGAATGTGGATGGTCGGATCCCCGCCTCCGGTTGTTGCTACATTAATGACCTTCAGCGCAGGAGAATACTCGATAGGCGATACGCTGAAATCCGTGCTTATCCCAACTGAAATGCCGCTGTCAAACAATTTTTTTATCGGGTACGCCTGATTTGCCCGATCACCGTAGTAATAAGACGTATCACTTTCTACCGGCCAGAAACCAGGCTGAACGGTACTTACCACTTGACCGTTAAAACTCCTGATCCGTTCGATCTGTTCATCTGTGACATACGCAAGATGGATCAGAGTATGAATACCTTTAATGGTGCCTTTTTTATAGCGAACTTTGTCTAAGGCATCTAAAACGGCATTAATCGCCAGGTCTCCCTGAGTGTGATAATGCATATTCATCCCATATTCTTCTACCTTTGCTACAATGAGGTTTAAATTCAATTCCGGGCCGCCTGTATCATCTGTATATATTTCCTGCAAACCGTGGTTACCTTGTTGATTTTCCCAGCTGGTCCAGGCCTGACCACCGGCAAAGGCACCATCTACAAAAATCTTAGGCCCCGTGAACCGGACCAGATCCGTGTCCTTTCCTCTGTAAGCAGCAGCTTTATCAACATCACTCAAGTTGAAGATGGTATAACAGTAATTCACGCGTAACGGCAGACGCCCTTCCTGTTCCAGTTCATAAAATACTTCCGGACGCATGAAGCATACTCCCGGGCCGCCCATCAAATCAACTATGGATGTATACCCCATCGAGGCCCATTTGTTTGCCATCGCAAGTGTTCCTTTCTTAATATCCTGCGTGTCAAACCTCTTTGAAAACTCATTCCACGGCAATATCAATGCTGATTCGCGAAGCATGCCTGTAAGGCGGCCATCTTCTATCCCCATTTTCCCTCCAAGCGGAATTTCCGTTTCCGGAGTCAAACCGGCAAGCTTAATAAGCGCCGTGTTTATAATTGCATTGTGTCCCAGCTTGTCTGCTAAAAAAGTCGGCCTGCTGCCAGTAACTTCATCAATTTTCTGAAGGTCCTGCAGAGACCATTTATCATAATCACGAAGTGAAAAACCGGCGCCGAATACTATCCCGTCTTCAGGAACGGTTTCTACTTTTTCTTCCAGTACCTTTACTATTTCATCTGCATTTGTAGCTTTTGACAGATTCACTCCGGAATTGAGAAAGTATCCTGTTTCTAATAAATGCACGTGGCTGTCAGAAAAACCCGGATAAACAACAGCTCCTTTCAAATCAATTTCTGCTGCATCCGGATAATCGTCAATTCGTGCATTCAGTTTTTCCACACTGCCTTTTCGCACAAGCAGCGAATCTACCTTTCTTTCAGCATCAATATAGATAGTGCCGTTTTTTAAAAGGATATCTTCTGTGTCTTTCGAGGGAATAAATGAATGAGATGTCATGCCGCGCTCTGAGCCGCATCCAATAATAAGGCCGGAAAAAAATAAGTTTACGAGCCTGAATAAAAAACCTCTTCTATTCATTTCAAAACGGTCTCCTTATTATTTATCTCTCATAGCTTCAATAGCAACGTCAGCCATAGACGTAGAATCTTCCGGACTCTGATACGCAATCGATTCTGTCGCTGACAGGCTGCTCAGCCTCTTTCATCCGTGGCAAAGGATATTTCACTGCCGTGGGGAAAAACTGAGCTATATACTGCAGGCTGTCCTGTTATACGGCATCTCACTATTGCCTGCGAGTCATTATAACATATCGTGGGGGCTTCAGCAATCAGGTCATCAGCTCTTGTCTTGTTCATCGGTGTTCACTTGAGGCACTCAGAATTCAGCTGTGCTTTCGGTTTATGGTCGGTGATGACGGCTATGCGCCGGGGCAGAGAGGGCTCGTGGCTGACTGCCTGGGATTATCGTGATCGTATTTCAGAAGGTCCATTATTCGGCGGTGTAGTATTAAGCTTATTATGAAGCTCAGCAAGCCGGACTATTTCTTATCCAAGAAGATGGGGAAAGCCATCTTTGATTATTCACTCATCGCTTCCGGCGATAGAGTTCTGATAGGCGTATCCGGAGGAAAGGACTCTCTCACACTTCTTCGGCTCCTCTCGAGATGGCGTGATACAGCTCCTTTTCCGTTCCACATCACGGCGGTTCACATAGATATGGGCAGCGCCTTCCCGCATCTGGCCGGGCAGACCGGGCCTGTAGTCGCATGGATGGAGAGTCACGGCTATCCGTACATTCTGGAGAAGGCATCCCAGTCTGACAGGCCTCTTGGAGGGAAGAGCACGTGCTTCTTCTGCTCATGGTACAGGAGAGAAGCCCTCTTCAGGGTCTCAAGGACCGGTAATTACAACAAGATCGCCCTGGCTCATCATATGGATGATATAGTAGAGACCGTGCTTCTGAATCTGTTCTTTCTCGGCGAGATAAGCACAATGTCTGCCCGCCGAGAGATGTTCGGCGGAAAAGTCACGATAATCCGCCCCTTTGCCTATGTAGAGGAGCACGAGCTGGCGAGGGTGGCGAGATTTGCAGGTGATTATCCGGATCTGCCTGACTGCTCATATGCAGAGCGCTCAAAGCGAGCGTCGATGAAGGAGATCATAAGAAAGATGGAGCGCCAGTGCAGATCGGTAAAGAAGAATATATACCGGTCCCTCACGCGCATAAGGGGTGATTACCTGCTGGACAGAGATCCGGAAAAGGAGCGCGACAGGGGAGAGTGCAGTGAGAGAATCGATGATTGTGAGTAGTAGGACACTATGTGTTCAACCCCTGCAGTAAAGAAGTAAATCCACGAAAGAGGAGGAACCATCCATATGAAACACAGCATCTCGAGCCATACAGGGACAATTCTGTTTTTGCTGATAGCCTGCGCGGCAGCTCTCATATCGTGCCAGGCCTGTTCGACCGGCAATGCAAGCGCAATCGGCACAGGCGGTGGCACCTCAGACCTGTCGTATACTGCTCCTGAGGTTCTTTCCACCTTCGAGGGAGGCACAGTATACAAGGTAGGCACTCTGAAAGTGCTCAAGCTGAGCGGGACGTGGAAAGAGATGGGCAGGCAGTATGGCAGGCTCTTTTCTGACGATCTCAAAGCGATGTATGACACCGTTGTGAAGCAGTATATCGAGAACAGCCTCATCGACAGCGAGTCTCAGCTCACTGAATTCTCGAAAAAGCAGTTCAGTCTGTATCCTGTCAGGTTTCATCTGATGGCCGACGGGATGGTCGAGACATCGACAATCACAAGGGATCAGCTTGCCTGCCTCAACAGCTTCTTCGAGCAGCTGACTCAGGCTGTCAGCCCGCACAAGTATCCAGCCACTCACTGCTCGTGCATCTCAGCCTGGGGTGAATATACAGGCAACGGCCCTCTCGTGATGGGAAGGGACTTTGATTTCCCTCCATTCTACAGGAACATGAGTAAATACGTTTCACTTGTGGTATACAATCCTTCAGACGGCGCCTGCTCCGCGGCAGTAATCACTTATCCGGGACAGATCGGGTCGATTCAGGTATTCAACGATCAGGGCCTCGTGCTCGAGAGCAATGACGGCAGCAGCTGCGGAGACACAAACCGCTATTACGGCGAGCGCATTCCTTTCCCGGTCAAGGATCTGGGGGCGCTGATGGACTGTTCGTCGCTGGAGAGCCTCGACACGGCGCTTAAAACCTATCGAATGGAATATCCCCTCATCTATAACGTGGCATCTGCCGAAAAAGCCTTCTGCTACGAGATGACCACATCCGAAGTAAAGAGAAGGGAGGGCGAAAACGGCCTTCTTATAGGTGTAAATCATTTCATGGCGTCGGGATGGCCGGACCCTCCTTCATCATCACAGACGGTGATAAGCAATTCAAAGACCAGATACAACAATATGAAATCCCTGGCCGATGCCCGCAAAGGCTCCATAGACGCTCAGGCGCTGATGGGCATTCTGGACGTGACTGTCGACAACGGCGGCCCTACGCCTGCCAGCCTGAATATCTACCAGTATGTGGCCGTCCCGCAGCAGCTCAAGATATGGATCAAGATCTGGGATTACATGGACTGGACTGCCGTCGATCTCTCATCGTTCTTCCTCAAAAAACAGTGACAGACTCTTTAATTAACAAATTGTTAATTAAAGAGTCTGTCAGTGGAACAATTGAAGAGGCAGGCAAATAGAAAAAGCCACTGATGTGTATTTTGCTCTGCTGCAATCCTATCTCTATACCTCCCAGTCTCCGATCAGGATGAAGGGAGCCCAGTGAAAGGGCTGGGGATACTTCTCCATCAGGCGGAGCTGCGCTTTCTGCAACGCCTCGTCCTTGCTCATGCCACTGCTGAGGTTCTCATAGAAGTAGCTCATCAGCAGTGCAGTTGATTCATCAGAGACGCTCCAGAGCGATGATGTGACCGATGGGGCGCCTGCATACAGGAACGCTCTAGAAAGCCCTACCAGATCATCACCTCCATAGAGCCTGCCGAGAGCCGTTTTACAGGCGCTTATTGTGGCCAATGTGCATTTTTTTAGGGATTTATTGCGGGCGGGCATACTAAAGATGTCTTCAACACTAAAAAATTCGTCTGGTATTGCTATTCCTGAGAAGTACGGAGCATTGATGTCAAGCACGCCGTGTGTTGCAAAGTGGAGATAATCTGCTTCAGGTGACAGAGATTCTATTTTATCTATTGTAAATTTCTTTTCTATGGCTGTTTTATTGTTTTTAAAAAACTTTTTTATTGCTGCAAGCTCCGCTTTTGAGCCTGGAAGAGCGCCGAGGCCTTCCGAATCAGGTTCGTCTCCGAGGGCGAAGCCTGCCAGAAAAGGCTCCTTCCCTTTTTTTCTGGCTTTTGATTTCTCTCTGCAGGTGGCAAGAGTCGCTGCAGAAGGGAGATAGACGATAGAATGTGCATTGACAAGCGGTTTGTTCTCTCCGTTCGTCAGGGTGGCAAAGGGGAGATAGTGAAGATTCCTGTGCGGCACGATGACGAGCCGTTTCTTCCCGGCTATAAGTGTTTCTGCAGGCTTTATGAGGAGCCTGTAAAGCTCTGAGGCAGCGCTCTTTACTGCCGCGCTGCCATCTGCGCTATTCATGTCAAGCTGTATCCCTGAACGCAGAATTCCGATCTTTTCGTTTAAATCACCAATACTTGCAGGGATGGTAAAGGCGCTGATCGCTCCGGGCGTTATGACGAAAAGATAGCTATCAGGTTGGTCAACAAAGTATTCCAGCATTACAGTATCGTTATCAAGCATCTTCTGTATATCGCCGACAGATGTGGCTGGAGTGCTCGATTTGAGGCTATAGTATTCCTTGTTCTCCATCTTGAGAAGGGGGAGGATCTCCAGGTATTTCGCCTTATACTGTTCAATATAATCAACAGGTATGTCAATGTATGTATTGTCACCATTACTCCCGTTGAAGGCGCGGAACCTTTTCATCTCACTGCTGTTTATCGGCCCTGCACCTCCTGTCGTGGAGCCCCGGGCAGTGGATGAAGGCATGGATTCCATTGCAATGAGCGGGGCATCAGTCTTCTTCTCTGTCAAGGCGCTGAGGAGTCCTGTGAACTCTCTCAGATTCTTGATGTTCTCGATGATCTTTTCATGCACTTCTTTAAGGGTCGGCCACGCCCTGCTTCCCACCGTGTTGACGAAAGTGCGGGCCCTGTTTCTTTCACTGTAATCGAGCGCTTCTGCATATCTGCCTTTCTCGAGAAGGAGTCTGATGGCTCCACCATAAGCATAAAAGGAAATATTCTCGAACTTTCCAGCCAGGGGATTTTCATCATATGAATAACTAGTAAGATCAAGCCTGGTCTCTTCAGTTTTTGCCTTTCCAAGATACTGATCTGCACATTGGACGGATTTTTTGTAGAAGGAGAGCGCTTTTTCCTTATCACCCTGCATCTCGGCGATAAAGCCTGCCAGTGCATAGTCTGAACCGAGAAGTATGCCGAATCTGTATTTGACATCGAACTCTATCTTCTCTCTGATGTACCGTTCCGCTCCCTTATAATCCTTATTTAACAGGCAGGCTCTGGTGAGTATGTAGAAAATCTCACTGATATAGCAGCGGTTGGCGAATCGCTTTTTTGTTATATAGCTGTATATCTCTTTTTCTGTATTGTGGAACTCCTTATCGTTGCCCATCTTTGCATGACACACTATTATTCCCTCGAGTGCGCAGATTGCCTGATTCGGATAATCCTCTGATTTTGTGCAGGCTTCCCGGAATGCATCCAGAGCTTTCTGGTAATCGCCCTTTTCGAAGGAGAGCTTTCCTTTCAGATAGACAATGTCTATGTCGTCGTTCCTGATCTTGAGTGTACGGGAACGGCTTTCTGCTTTTGAAAGAAGCTCTTCCGCCTTTTTCAGGAGTGACTTTCTGCCCTGCCAATTGGCGATGTACAATCTGGCTGCCTGTATCGTGAAAAAGTTACTCTGTATAATGTCGCCGTGCTCATCGCAGCTTTTTATAGCCTCCTCCAGATAGCTGATGCTTCTTTCAAATCTGCTGAGTTTCTTTTCGTATAAAGAAGCGAGCTGGAAGAGACACTTGATATGGAGGTCGTGATATGGCTTGGTCTCTTTCAACATTCGGTAGAGTATCTTCTGAGCCTCGTCATACTGATCTCTGTCGGCGAAGATGGAGGCTTCCAGCAGGGAGCACTGCAGAAGGCCCTTCCTGTTTCCCATCTGTTCATAAAGGGTCCTGGCCTCCTTCATCTGCTTCTCTGCATTGTCATTGTCGCCCAGATTGACAATCGAAATGCTTGCCAGATTAATCAGCAGATCTGCCAGATTCGGGATCACGCCGCTCTTCCTGAAAAAGCCGGCGCACTTTTCAATATCGCTGTATCCGGTTTTAACATCTCCCAGCAGGAGTTTATAGTATCCGAGGCGGTATTTTACGTTCTGCTCTTCCACCACATAGCCGTTTGTGTGCGCCACATCCAGCGCCCTGTTGAAGTGTTCGAGGGCTTTGTTTCTGTCGCCTCTTTCCTTATACAGACTCCCCAGGAGATCCAGTACAGTGATTACACCGTAATAGTCTTTGATCTCTTCATAAAGAGAGAGCGCTTTCTTATAGAGCACTTCAGCCTTGTCTCTGTCGCCTTCAATGAAGTATGCAGAAAAGCCGAGGTTGATATAATCAGATGCCATCCCCTTTTTAAACCCTGTTTTCTCATTTATCGCCAGAGAGGCCTGATAAAACTTTCCGGCTTCCTCTGATCGGCCTAGAGATTCACATACTGTTCCCAGTGATGCGTGTATCAGCGCGATCTGGTTCATCGAAGCTGACTGCTGCGCTGTTTTGAGCGATTTTTTAAGCAGAGCCATTGCCTTTTCAGAATTCCCCTCCTGAAGATAAAGTGAGGCAAGGCTTTCCAGCGCCGTTATCTCTCCGCCTGAGAAACCGCCTGAACTGCTCAGATCAAGGGCATCATAATAGAGCTTTTCGCTTTTCCTGTAGTCTCCCTGGTAAAAAGCGAGAGTTCCGAGCGAGTTTAGAATGTAGACCGAGTCTGTAAGGGTGAGCTGTGGATCTGTTCTTTTGAGAATATCCTGAGCTCCATTAAGGAGAGATTCTGCCTTTTTGTAATTCCCTGTATAATGCTCAATCATTCCCAGCCCGATTAGACACCTGGCCTCATCGGCAGGGCTTCTGCCGTTTTTTACCAGGGAAAGCGCCTGTGAATACTGAGCTTCAGCCGCCTTTGTCTCACCGGATGTGAAGAGGAGATCGGCCAATTTCATACGTACCTGTGATTCCCCCACAGGATCCTTCAGTGAAGAATAAAGTGTTATTGCGTTGTTGAGGTGAGTCCGGCATTTATCTATATTTCCCAGCTCCAGATCTGATGAGTGAATCTTCAGAAGAACCTCTGCCTTCTCTTTTATCATAGCCTTTCTGTCATAGAGCGCCATCGCTTTGTCATATTCTGAAATAGAATCTGCACAGCGCGCCATCGCAAAGAGAATATCTCCCTTCACAGTATGAACCTGGGCGATCAGCGCCTCATCAACAGTCAGGGTCAGTGCTCTGTCAAGCAGAGCAAGACCTTCCTCATTCTTTCCCAGAGCCGAGAGAGTGTTCGCCTCCAGTATCAGGAACCGTGCGTGAAAATCCTGATGATCTGTTTTTTCAATTGTTTCGACAGCTTTTTTATTGTATTGCAGCGCCTTTTCATACTTTCCCTGCATGAAGTAGTAATGTCCCCACTGGGAATAGGAAATGCCAGCCCTCAGGGCGTCTCCATCTTCAGTAAAGTTCTTTACTGCCTTCTCGAGAGCAGAGTCAACAGCCTCGTTGTCATTATCTGTCTTGCATATGGTGAAGAGCTGTACGTATGAAATGGCGGCAAGCTTGAACTCGCGTTCCAGTTCAAGCACAGGCGCGCACTCGTTGAGCATCTTCCCGGCGCTTTCCATCTCCCCCTTTTCAAGCAGGTAACAGCCCCAGCGGAGTTGGGTGACTGCCTTCCCCCAGGCATCATTCTCTTTTGAAAAGCGCTCTAATGCATCTTTGTAACACGGCAGCGGTGATTTGCCGGTTTTTTTCTGGGCAATAAGGAAGCCCTGGAGAAGAGAGCACGACGCTTTATAGAGAGGATCGTTCATAGAGGCGCTTTCCTGCTTTTTTTTCTCTATCTCCTTCTGCGCATCCGCAAAGCGCTCTGACAGGATAAGCTGTTTTACATCTCTGATCCAGGTGCGGTAGCTCTGCTCTTCCGCGGCGTACAGCACTGATGGAGGAGACCAGTGTAGAAAGGTGCACAGGAGTGCGAGCAGCGACAAATATCTCAGAGATCTGATATGGCTTTTCATGACAGCTCACCTCGGTGAAAACAGAATATAAAGTCAGGTAAAGTGAAATCCCTGTCTGTGTTTTGACTGGGATATGCTCATGAGCATCTAAATCTCATAGTGCTCTTCCACAATGTGTCCTGAATTTGCGTCTATCTTGCAGTACCCTTTCGAAATATGGGATTTTTGAAGATCAACCGTTGCCTGGATCGAAGGATCGCTGTATGACATATGAGTTACTATGTTGCTGTGCGTATAGGTTTTTTCCAGGTAGACCTTTCGTTTTGAAAGCAGACCTGACTCGGCTTTTTCACTGTAAGTTGTCTGGGAGGTCAACTCACATTCAATCAGTGACGGAAGGTCCGGCTCCTCGTCACTGTCACTTTTTTCCATGGTGAGCCGGCTTTTCATCTCTGTGGCTATCTTGCTCGAGATGTCATTGTCTTCCTTTTTATAATAGCTGTCTTTTTTTATTGTCAATACTGTTGAGCTGTCGGTGAGTCTGTAGCCGTTGGTCAGAATGCCGTCAAGCGTGATCATGTCCTGCAGAATAATATTCCTGACAAGGATAAAAGAGTCGTCGTTGTCTTTTTCCACCAGATCAGGCTCAGCTATTGAGTTAATGGTTATGATTCTTAATAGACTGAGGTATTCAGAAATAGTGAATGGATCAAAGCTTTTAATGTCTTTTTCATATCGGGGAAAAAACATGGTTCCTCTCAGTCTTGTATAGTCTTTAAGCGCTTTCACTGCTGTCTGATAACAGGATACTGCTTAATATTTGCCGGATATGACTAAGATTTCAGTAAAGGACTGCCTGCGTCCTGCTTTTTGTACAATGTACCGGAACTTCTATTTGTGAGCGCAGCGAACTATGTTCTCTACTCGATCTCGATCGATACCCTGCCTGAGATACCAAATATATCGTTATGGTATGATTCAAAGACTCTGGCAGGAGCGGTTCTTATACGGGCCGGATAGAGCGCTTTCATAGTAAGAGGGAGGGTTATTGCTCCTTCTTTTTTGAGTTCTTCGATGCAGAGATATATAATGCCCTTTTTAAGTGCGTACTCTTCGATGATGGTGTTCTCCTTGAGATAATCGAGAGTGCCTTTTGACAGCTCGAAAGCTGGCGGGACAGGTATTTCAACGATTAGGCTCGAGAAGTCTCTCACGCTTTTATTCCTTATCGTGATTATGTTACTGAGCGTCTGTCCCTGCCTGATTCTCTCTGCTGAAAATGTGCTTGTGATTACAGGTCTGTCTCGGGAGCTATCAAGGCTCTTTTCAGGATATGACTGAACTGCCACGTATGAAGCACCGGGGGCATCTTTTACAATGAACGAAAACCCGGATCTCTGGAAACCGGCAATGCCATCGAGGTCGACCTCAACTGCCCTGTCACTTTTTTCGGTATCTGCAACAATGTTCTGTACGATTTTGCCGTTGATGGAGATAGAGATGAGCCCTTTCTGAATCGGCTCCGGTGGTAACAGTGCTCCTGCAGTAAGAGTCCTAAGCGCCTCAGTGGAGGAGATTGAAGAGTGCCAGCATCCGGATGCATCTCGAGACTGCAGCAGGAAGTTGAGCGACTTGTCTTTCAGCTCAGGAGAGATGCCGCAGAGTATCAATGCTCTGGCACAGAGTGCTGTTGTCCTTATATCCGCGTCTTTCCCAGAGAGAGGGGATATTGCAGGGGAGGGAGATTTCTCACCCTTCTGCACAATCGAGACCGGCGAGCTCCAGTATGCGGTATCATTCGTTATAACTGCACTTCTCTGCAGTTTCTGCATTATTGTATCAAAATCCGGTGATTTTACATCTTCCCGGCACATGATCAGCGCGCCAATAGCGAGAATAGTGTCATCGGTATCTTTTCTGAGATGCTTTTTGAGGAAATCCCTTGCTTTTGAGATAATATGAGTATCGGCGGCGCCGGCCTGTTTCAGCGCATACAGCACTCTTGCAGTCGTGAGAGAGCTTTTTTCCCATGAACCGTCTGATTTCTGGGATTTTTTCAGCCATACGACAATCTTCTGTATGAGTGATGGATCAACTGTATATACTTCTGTCATCTCACTGAGGCAGTATAATGCGCGGGCCGTCATCCACGGCGAACTTCTGCCAGATCCAAAGCGTGAGAAGCCGCCGTCATCGGATTGAAAAGTCAGAAGCCGCTGGATTGACAGATTCACTCGTTCAGACGCTTCTTTTTCAAGCTCTGTGTTCTGCAGTGCGCCTGCTTTCATGTATTTCAGAAGCTGCACATCAGCGGAAGCTGCGGCCTCAACGTCATCAAAGCTTATCAGAGGTATCCTGGATAGAGCTCTGGAGCTTTCATTCAGCAGAGCAACTGTTGTGGGGTAAACGATGAGGCGCGCACCTGTCCTCTTCCCTGCACAGGCAGCAGGGGATGGCAGCGTGACAGCCTCTTCATTATTTATCCTTCCACTTTTCACTGTATTAACGTCATCAGTCAAGGGTATCACATTGACCGTCCCTGATTTGAATATGAAGTCCCTGCCTTTCTGAACGCATAGCGCCAGTGTCTGCTCGCCGGTCTTTGATGCAGTGACAGGTATCTGAAAAGTTCTGCTTTCCCTGGGGAAAAGCTCCACGATGACCGGTTTTTTAACCGGAGAGACAACGCCGCTTCCTTGCAGAACTGTAAGAGTGGCGTGTTCTCTTCTGTCTGTGCAGTTGGATACTTTCACCGGAAGTGAGAGAGAATCGCCAATGGACATGATGAGCGGGATTGGAGCGTTAATTGCAAAGTCGCATTTTACCGCCAGCGGGAGGATTGCATTCCCTCTGTCGCCTTTCTCTGTGATGCCTCTGGCCAGCATGATAAGAGGGTTGAGCGTTGAGGGCAGGCTGAAGGTGACCGATGTCTCACCCTTCTTGTCGGTGACACGCTCCGACTTGTAGAAGTACAGCTCGGAACCTGTCATTTCGTTTTCCGGATCTTCAGGAAGAGCTGAAGAGATACTGTGTGTAGAGGCTTTTTCAGTGTCCGGTGGAGAGAAGGATCCTGATGTTCCGTGTGATGTCTCTTTTATACCGGCACCGCTGTGAATGAAGATGAGCACAGACGATGTTATTATTACTGCAAATATGGCGACAGTCGAAAGATAGAAGGCGACTCTCCCTGGTTTTGTTGCTCTGGGCTTAATAAGATGGCTGAATGTGCTGTAGAGCAGCACAAAAGGCATTGCAGTAAGGGAAAAGAGCGCCATGAGCATGAACGGCCTGTTTAAGGCTATGACTTCTGAAATGTTCCAGTTGGTAATTGATCGGGTAAAGAGAAGTGAGATGAGCACGATGAAGGCGCCGACGTACCATTGGAGTGCAATGAATGTGTATTTCAGAGTTGACATTTTTCTGATGGGGCGCACCCTGACATTTCTCCACAGAGTAAGCAGGTATATGAACATCAGAAAGAGCTCAAAGGCCAGGAATATCTGGAAAAAGGAGTGATAGCGGATCTCAAGCAGCGGAATGTTCGAGAAATATGAGATCGGGAGGGCGAACATAAGAGGGCAGAGGAGAAGCAGGAAGAAGCCGATGATGAAAATCAGCAGGCTCACGACTTCTTCGCTGTTTCTGAACGTGAGCACCCTTTTTTCGTCGAGACCCTTCAGATACGTATGAGCCAGTGTAAGGCCCAGTATGATGAGAAAGGATATCAGTATCACAGCTGTGACAACCCTGAAAAAGAGCAGGAAGAGTGTGAAGAAATATCTGTCCCTTCTCTGCTGGTTTGCTTTCAGCTTCTCTGCATATACGTTGATATTTCCTGTAATGTCTTCTTTTTCAGGGATCAGCATGAAGGCCAGGCGGGCTCTTTCCTGGAAGGCGGGATTGGAGATGAGCCTCTCAAGGTTCTCCGGACTCTGCTCTTCTGTAAGAGCCTGATAGAACGATTCACTGAACAGAGACTGCGGTGTGGTCAATGGAATGGATATGGATGAGATTCCGGAACCGGTGTCCGCCTTCCCTTTCAGCTTTATCTCGAGCACAGAGGGCTGGGGAAGGCGGTCCCTGCCTGTGCAGACCAGAGACACACGGGCTTTCTGGCCCGGTATATACTCTTTTCTGTCAGGAAGGAGGGAGATATTGAGCCTTTCTGCCGGCATCACCGAAAGCAATCTGGATTCTTCTTCAAAATCACCATCACTGCTTATTCTGGTTGCTCTGAGCTGCAGGATGCCGTGGAGACTCTGAGGGAGTGGGAGAGATATCCGGGCTTTCCCATTTTCGACTGGCAGCGTTCGAGACAGCACTATATTTCCCATGTGTATGAGATCCAGAAAGATGAAGCCCTGTTTCTCTAGTGAAGAAATCTCGGCAGCAGCGGTATCACCTGCTTTATATATTGTACTTCCGGTGGTGAGTGTGAAGCTGTTCGGGCTTATGAGAGATGAGATTTCGAAAGGTTTCTCGCCAGTATTGCCTTTTAAATCCACGGCCCTGACAGTCAGGATGTCGTTACCGTCTTTGGACGGATCGAAGGGGAGCAGTGCCAGGCCCCAGGCATCAGTGGCCAGCTTTTTTGAGATCTTCAGGGATGAAAGCGTAAGCTGAGCCGGTGCCGGTGTGCCATCAGGATAGAAGGTGATCAGATATGAACCGTTCTGGATTCCTGGAACAAAACCATTCCCGTCAGGAAGCCATTTTATGATGATAGCCCTGTCGCTGAGAGGGACAGGGCGTGTCAGGGTGATTCTTTTTCCTTCATTATTCTGCACCTCGACCTGCAGCCCCAGGACTGTTTTTTTCTGATTTTTCAAAGCTTTTTTTGTCTGCTCCCCAAGGCGGTAGGCAAAGGTGAACTGCCCGTCTGTTCCTGTAATACCTTTGATTCTGTCCAGTGAGAAGCGGGAGCTGTCAGTGTCGACTGCCAGAGAGATCGAGACCGGTGCCTGACCAACTGCTTCTCCGTCAGTTGATGTGACTGTAACGGTGCCTCGTATCTCTTCGTCGAGCAGAAAGTAGCGATGTGAAGTTGACAGTGCTATTCTGAATGCCGGTATTGTATAATCTCCCACCCGGACCGTGCAGGTTTCTTCAGTGTTGAAGCTTCTTGCGGTGACTGTATATCGTCCCTTTAGGACTTTATCTGCCAGCCTGAATTCAAATGTGCAGACTCCAAACTGTGATGTGCGCTCTTTTTTACTGAAAATGGCTGTGCCTCTGGGATCTCTCACGGTGAGCTGAACGTATTCTCCAGCCAGCGGCTGCGAGGTTGTACACTCTTCTGTGACTGTTCTTGCGTACAGAATATCGCCTGGAGCATAAAACGATCTGTCGCATGACAGTGATGTTTTTGAAGAATATGAGAGTGGCAGAGTCCTCTCTATGGTATCGTGGCCTTCCTTTGAAATGATCCGGGCAATGAGCTTCAGCTCAGGTGCCTGCAGCTCCGGCGGAAGACTGAAGGTAGTGGAAGCAATGCCTTCAGCATCTGTTTTTCCTGAAAAGAGGGGGATTATTTTCTGTTGCAGTGTAACTGCCTGCAGCGTAACGGAGGCATCAGCTATGGGCGCGTTGTTTCTGTGCTTTCTCACCACTGTCTTTATTGTAATCGGCGAATCGTACTGTGCCGCAGCAGGAAGCATCAGAAAAGCTTCCTGATCGCCCAGAAAATTATGAGCAGCAGCGATGAAGACAGAATATAACCCAAGGAGAATGATTGAGGCCGGGATCAAAAATGATACTATCTTTTTTGCACTCCCGGAGAATTGTGGTTTCATTACGCCAACATTCTTTCTTGGGTTATTGCCTTGTTGAGTGAGATAAGGGATATGACGGCTCTATTTTCCTTCCTTCTCCTCCTTGCCCTTCTTGATTATCTCGGGTGTGGATGCTGAAGGGGAAACTACGCCGGCAGCCGCTTCACCTTCAGCTGCTTCGGAAGTTCTGGGTGCATGGACTATGGCTATTACTTCACCGGGATCGTTCAGTACGGTAATGATCTCCGGAAGATTAAGATCCTTTACGGTTATTGAATCGTCAATGCCGAGATGGGCCACATTAACGGTAATATTGTTTGGAATGCTGAGCGGCAGTGTCTCTATATCGATCTCCCAGAGCATGTGCTCCAGTACTCCACCGCCGGACTTTACGCCTGCAGGCTCTCCGACGATGTGAATCGGTATAGTTGCAGACACCTTGGTGTCAAGAGAGACCTTGTGAAAATCGACGTGATGGATCTTTTTCCCCAGTGGATCTTTCTGAATTTCTGTCACCATTGCCAGATGAGATGCTCCACCATTCTGATCGATCTTGAGCTCGATCAGAACATTTGAGCCTGATGCCAGTATCTTTTTAAATTCACGCTCAGGAACTGTCAGGGTGACAGGTGAGGTGTCCTTCCCATAAAGAACAGCAGGAATCAATGCATTCTGTCTGAGCTTCTTACAGTGCTCCTTGCCTATTCCTTCACGGATTGTTGTTTCGAGTGTTACCTGTTTCATTGTATGTGCCTCCTCTAGTCAAACAGCTTGCTCACTGATAGATTGAAGAAAATCCTTCTGATGGTCTCTCCAAGCAGGGGAGCGACGGAAAGCGTTACAAACTTGCTTGATTTCGCCGCCGGAGGGAGAGGGATGGTATCAGAGATCACTATTTCCTCAATATCGGAATTTTCAATGTCATGAATGGCATTTCCTGCAAATATGGCGTGTGTCACGCAGGCATAGACCTTTTTGACACCGTGTTTCTTCAGCGACTTCACTCCTTCCAGAAGCGTGCCGCCTGTAGAGATCATGTCATCGATCATGATGACTGTCTTGCCTGCAACATCACCGACCAGATCTATTGCTTCGGCCTGGTCAGGTTTATGGCGTCGTTTGAAGATAATGGCAAGAGATGCGCCAAGCTTTTCTGCAAAAGTTCGGGCTCTGGCCACTCCACCGGCATCTGGTGCAACTATGACGAGATTTTTATTATCAAAGTGCCTCTGCTTGTAAAAATTCACCAGTATTGGCAGAAACATCAGGTTGTCGACCGGGATATCAAAGAATCCCTGAATAGCAGCTGCGTGAAGGTCAACTGTTATGACTCTGTCAGTGCGGGCGACTTTTATGATATTGGCAACGAGCTTCGCGGCTATCGGCTCACGGCCGGATGTTTTCTTCTCCTGCTTGGCATAGCCGTAATAAGGCACCACTGCAGTGATGGTCTTTGCAGAAGCCCGCGAGCAGGCATCGACCATCAGAAGGAGCTCCATCAGGCTGTCGTTGGGGTGGCCGCATATGGACTGGATGATGAAAACCTCTTTTCCCCGGACGTTTTCATTTATCTTCACCCTTGTTTCCTTGTTTTTAAAACAGGTGACAAGCGCCTTCCCAACCGAAATGTTTAGATATTTAGCGATGTCATAGGCAAGCTGCGGATTGGCGTTGCCGGTGAAGATATTGATGTTCTTGCCCAGAAGGGAGAGATCTTCCAGCCTGGGCTCCTCATCCACCTCGATGTTCAGAAATTTCTTTTCTTCCTGCAGCATCTCATAGCTCTTTCCGTTTTTCAATAGATCCACTCTTATCGGTATTTCCTCATCTACTTGAATCATACATTATCCTCCTTAATAAGGAAGTCTCCCATGATTCAGGAGCGGAGCCCTTGTATAGCAATGGTTCTGTGACTGTAACAATTTAAAGAGTCATATTATTATATCTCAAATCTCCATACAATGCAAGAGCAGTTCCTGCAGCTCTGAAAAATGGCTTTATCTTACTCTCGTGAGCGAAAGAGAAGTTTAACCTGATTGATCCCTGAGGTTATTTATCAGGCATATCATGATTTTTTCCTGTTTCAGGCTGTCCAGTCTCCATCTGCCGCCTCACGCCTGCTCCTTTCAGTTCCCGGACTTCTCCCTCCCGTCCATCAATGCTCCTTCAATGTCTGCATGGTCTTGATCACTTTTGCCGGAACTCCCACAGCAACAGAGTTGTCAGGAAGATCGTCTGTAACCACTGCGCCTGCACCGGTTACGACGTTCTTTCCGATTTTTACCGGCGCCACGAGGTTTGTATTGGAGCCGATATGGGCTCCATCGTCTACAAATGTTCTGTGCTTCCGGACACCGTCATAGTTGCAGGTAATGGTTCCGGCTCCGATGTTTACTTCCCTGCCGATTGTGGCATCGCCCACATATGAGAGGTGAGGAACTTTGGAGTAATCGCCGATTGTTGACTTTTTCAGCTCTACAAAATCACCTATCTTGACGTGAGATCCAATGCTGTTGGCCGGCCTTACATAGGCATATGGGCCGATTGTGCTGTCATCGCCCACTGAAGATTCAAGCACGATGGAGCTGTTGACTGTCACCCTGCTGCCGATCTTTGATTCAACAAGTCTTGAGAAAGGGCCTATTATGCAGTCTTCACCGATGACAGTGTTTTTTTCAATGAAAGTAAAGGGGTGAACTATTGTATCCATTCCGATTTTAACATCAGGATCGACAGTGCAGCTCGCAGGATCTGTGAAAGTGACCCCGTTGTCCATATGTGCATCGATGATGCGGCGGCGCATGATCTCCCTGAGATCTGCAAGGTCGTGTCTTGAATTGATACCTCGGGAGGCTTCGGCGTCATGGCATATATGGGCCTGCACCGCTTTGCCATCCTGGCTCGTGAGATAGACAGTATCTGTCAAGTAAAGCTCCTTCTGCACATTGGGAAGGCCGATTCGAGGCAGCACCGATAGAAGGTGAGGGATATTGAAAAGATATATGGACAGGTTTACCTCCCTTATTGCCCGTTCTTCGGGAGTGGCATCTCTGTATTCCACAATTCGCATAACGTCGCCGCCTTCGCTCCTGACTATTCTCCCGAAGTCGGTTTCCCAAGTCATAATCGTGGTGAGAAGAGAGAGCGTGTGCTCTTTATCACCTTTATGAAAGGAGATGAAATCCTTCAGAATGTCCTTCGAGATGAGCGGCATGTCACCGCACAGAATCAGGGCATCTCCCTTGTACCCTTCAAGATGAGGCGCCACCTGCTGAACTGCATGGCCTGTTCCGAGCAGCTCTCTCTGTTCTACGAATGTTACGCGGCCTTCCAGATGCTCTTTTACCTTTTCCATTTCGTAGCCGACCACCAGGAAGATTTTTTTTATCCCTGCTCCTTCGACTGCCTCTACGACATAATCAATCAGAGGCCTCCCAAACAGATCATGAAGCACCTTTGGCTTTCTTGTCTTCATTCTCTTGCTTTTTCCTGCAGCGAGAATTATTGCCACATCCTGATTCATGTAATTCCTCCCTTATAAATATACAGGTCTTTTAAATACTGCCCAGATATAACGAGAAACAATTCCGTCAACGATCTCCTCCTTTTCCTGTATCGCCACAAGCTCCCAGCCGGCATCTCCCAGCAGGTCGAGTCTCTTTTCGAGGCCTGAAGCAATCCTCTCTACTTTATACTCCCATTTCTGAGGAGCTCTGGTTGCATCAGGTATGTCGTCATCTGCATTTTTCTCATTCTTATACTTCATCAATCCTCCTTGAAGGCATCATCTTTGTTTCAGGTGCCAGTCGATCGAGGCTTTCTCTTTCACCACGGGAAAATTGAAAATTCTCGATTGCTGCTGCCTCTTCCTTCAAGTGGGATGGGGACAGACTCCATTTTCCTGAGAAAATGGAGTCTGTCCCCATTTTCTGGAGGAGATTGGCAGTCGCACTTTGAAATGGAGATGTGAATGGAGGTGCGGCCGCACGATGGTTGATATAAATTCTGTATTTGGTGCAGGCGGTCTTCTGGCAGAACACCTTCCCAATCATGAGGTGAGGCAGGCCCAGATCAGGATGGCTGAGGCGGTAAGCGCTGCCATCGAAAGAGAAGGGCAGTTGATTGTAGAGGCAGGAACTGGCGTGGGAAAATCACTCGCATATCTCATTCCATTTCTGATATGGACGCACGGGCAGAACAGGAAAGCTGTCATCTCGACCTATACAAAGACTCTTCAGCATCAGCTCGTCGAAAAGGACCTCCCGTTTCTAAAAAAGGTTATGCCTTTTCGTTTCCGTTTCGCCCTGGCGGTGGGAGGCCAGAACTATCTCTGCAGAAAGCGATTCATGCAGGTGCAGTCTCACGATCTTTATGAGTCAAAAGAAGAAGTGAGGCAGATGAGGGAGATCCTGAACTGGGAAAAGACAACTGAGACAGGACTGCGAAGCGATCTATCATTTGAGCCTGCAGGAGCGCTCTGGAGCCGCATCTCCAGAGAGCCCGATCTCTGTTCAGGCAGGAAGTGTACCTGCAGCGTCGACTGTTACTACCAGAGAGCGCGGAAGCTTCTGCAGGGAGCTCATATCCTGGTTCTGAACCATCATCTGTATTTTGCCAACCTCTCACAGAATGAACATATACTGCCGACTTATGATGGCCTGGTCTTTGATGAGGCACATACACTTGAAGATGTGGCAGTTGGATTCCTGGGTGTCGATGTTGCTGAGTCGAGAGTGAAGAATCTGATGGACGGGCTCTTCGGCCTCAGGACCAGAAAGGGCTTCCTTTCACGCAATGAAGCCCGTGACAGCGAGGCCAATGAAGATGCCCTGAAGGCGGTTGAAGCCGTCAGGCAGGGATATGCAGCGTTTTTTGATTCGGTCCAGAGGTTCTACCAGGAGCGGGAAGTGTCTCCTCTCAGGCTGAGAAAGCCTCATTTTGTATATAATTCTCTCAAGGAGCCTCTTGAAAAGCTCAGCCTGTCATTGAGGAACCTGAAGGATATGATTGAGGATGAAGATGAGCGTCTCGAGGCGGCAGCCTTTGCCAATCGTGCCTCAAAGCTTTCCCGAGAGATCGAAAGCGTTGTCTCCATGGAAGAGCCTGAGCATGTATACTGGCTGGAGCTTCAGAAGTCGCGCCGATATGACAGGACATCGCTCCGTTCGGCTCCTGTTGATGTGGCTGGATATCTGAAGAGTATGCTCTTTGACAGGGTAAGGCCGCTCGTAATGACTTCCGCAACGCTGTCCACTGAGGGAAAATTCGAATATATAAAAGGGAGGCTCGGTATTGACGGCATGGAGGAGCTTCTTCTTCCTTCACCTTTCGACTTCCGTCGGCAGGCAATGATTTACTGCGCCGATGATCTCCCCGATCCGGGAAAGGCTCAGGATGAGTTCCAGGAGAAGGCTTTCAGTAGAATACTCGAGCTTCTCAGGATCACCGGCGGCAGAGCTCTTGTCCTATTCACAAGCTTTCGCTTTCTCGAGTCCACCTGTACTTATCTTCTGCAGGAACTTCCTGATTATACAGTCCTCCGCCAGGGAGAAAAGCCTGCCTATAAGCTGATTGAAGAGTTCAAGAACAGCGAGAAGGCAGTGCTTCTGGGAACAAATTCGTTCTGGCAGGGGGTTGATATTCCTGGAAAGGCTCTTGAGTGTGTAATCATTACAAAGCTTCCATTTGCCGTGCCTGATGAGCCGGTTACTGAAGCCCGGCTTGAACGGATAAGAAGTGAGAATAAGGAGCCTTTCACAAGCTATCAGCTCCCGCAGGCCATAATCTGGCTCAAGCAGGGTTTCGGGCGCCTGATAAGGAGCTCTGAAGATCGCGGGCTCGTAGCCATCCTTGACCCCCGCATTGTCAAACGCAATTATGGAAGAAAATTCATAGAATCTCTCCCGAAGTGCCTCCTTACACGTAACGTCAAGGAGATCGCCTCAATGGTCTGACAGCGCTGCAGGAATAAAAAGGGCCAGGCAGTCTGTCTCTGCCCGACCCTGAATTATAAATAAAGGTATTCAGCTCTTACTGTCTTTTATGAGATCAATGCCAATGAGTCGCTGTCCTTGCGGGATTTTTCGACAGTTCCTGTGCAACTTCTCCTGTGAACTGTTAGATCTCTTGAAAGCCTGAAAGTTGAGACGAGCTCGTTCATCTCCTTCGCCTGAGAATCGAGCTCTTCTGCTGCAGCGGCTGATTCCTCCGAGTTTGCTGCATTCATCTGCGTCAGCTGGTTCATCTGCTCTAGTGATGAATTGACTGTTTTAATACTGAGCTTCTGCTGGTCTGAAGATTCAGCTATTTCTCCCATCACTTCGCTGATCTTGACTACCTGTCTTGCAATTTCGTCAAGGTTCTTCAACACTTCATCGTTGAGGAGCACGCCGTTTTCAGCATTTGTGGAGGATTCCTCTATCATATCAGCAGTGCTCTTTGCTGCTTCAGCGCTTCTCATTGCCAGGTTTCTGACTTCCTCAGCAACGACAGCGAAGCCTTTTCCTGCCTCGCCTGCTCTTGCTGCCTCGACAGCGGCATTAAGTGCCAGCAGATTTGTCTGGAATGCAATTTCATCTATGGTTTTTACTATTTTTGCAGTATGATCGGCAGACTGTTTGATAGTTGTTATGGCATTAGAAAGTCTGTTCATACTTTCAACTCCCCGCCTGGTTATATCGCGGGCCTGATCAGTCATTTCTTTCGCTCCCAGGGCATTGGCAGAACTTTCTGATATCTTGGAAGCCACTTCCTGCAGTGAGCTCGATATCTCCTCTATGGCACTGGCCTGCTCTGATGATCCATGTGCCAGAGTCTGGCTTCCAGTTCCTATTTCTGATGCTGCTGCTGATACGTGGCTTGAGGAGGCACTTACCTGCTCAAGTCCGCTGTCCAGGTTCTCTATGGCAGTGTTGATGCTTTCTTTCATTCTGGAGAAATCACCCCGGTAATCGCTCTTGATTCGGGCTGTCAGATCCTTTTCTGCTATGCGCTCCATGACTCCGGCTATTTCATTGATTGGCCTTACCACTGAATCGAGTGTCTCATTGACGCCTGCGACTATTTTGCGGAAGTCGCCACTGTGCTGATCGACGGTGGCCCGGATCTCAAGGTTGCCTTCCACTGCTGATTTCGACAGCGTGTTTACATCGGAAAGAAGCAGGTTTATTGCATTGATGCACCTGTTCAGGTCGTCTTTTATCTTGTTGAAGTCACCACGGTAGTCGTCGGTGATAACAGGCGGGATCTCTCCTCTGCTTATGAGGGCAAGGTTTTTTGATGCCAGCGTGATGGCTGAAGTCAAGTTTGTCATCATGTCGTTCATGCCTGCGATTATCTTTGAAAAAAGACCTTTGTATCTTGAAGGATCAAGGCGTGTATCAAACTGTCCCTCATAAGAGGCGTTACATATGATTGTGATCCCTGCAGAAATGTCCTTGATGGTTTTGATAAGAGTGTTGATATTGTTGATGAGAATGCTGAAATCGCCTTTGTACTCTTCTGCTATGGTGTCGGGTAAGTCACCCTTTGACAGGCGGTCGATATGATGAGCCGCCGTGTAGAGCGGTCCCACCACTGCATCAAGGGTATCGTTGACGCCCTGGACGATCTTTCTGAAATCACCCTGATGTCTTGATGAATCGGCTCGAACCTGCAGATTGCCTTCCACGGCCGACTGCGAAAGTGTCTTTACGTCGGCAAGCAGGTTCCCGATCGAATCGATGCATCTGTTCAGGTCGTCCTTTATCTGGTTGAAATCGCCGCGGTAGTCCTCGGTTATCTTGGCGGGAATCTCTCCTCTGCTTATCAGGGATAGCTTTTCTGCTGCCATGCTGATGGTGGAGGTCAGGTTTGTCATGATATCGTTCATGCCATTCATCAGCTTTGAGAAAAGGCCGCTGTAATTCGATGGATCGACCCTTCTATTGAACTGCCCCTCGTAAGAGGCTATGCAGATTGTCCTGATATCTGATCCCATGGAGCGTATTGTGTCCATGAGTGTGTTCAGGTTGTTTACAAGGATGTTAAAGTCTCCCTTGAAAGTCTCGGAGATCCGCTCAGGTATGTCTCCCTGGGAGATACGGTTGATATAACCGACAGTGAGGTTCATCGGTCCGGTGAAGGCGTCGAGAGTGTTGTTGATACCTTCTACGATTGCCTTATAATCACCTTCATGTCTTGAGACATCGGCCCGTACTGAGAGCCGGCCTTCGATTGCGCCGTTGATGAGGCTGTTGACATCAGTCTTCATCGAATTTATAGCTTTGTTAAGCTGGATAAAGCTCTGGGAGAGCGTATCATTCTCTGAATGTGTCACTATTTTCCTGGACAGGTCTCCACGTGAAATCGCACTGGCGTCCTCGGCAGACTCTTTGATATAGTCCACCATCATCCTGAATGAATCTGCCAGCGCTCCCACCTCGTCTCTGCTCTGATACTCGATCTTCTGAGAGACATCGCCTTTTGAAAGGGCTTTTGCAACAATGCACATCCGGTTCACAGGGTCGGCGATGAACTGCCCGCAGTACCAGGACAGTCCGAGGGCTATCAGAAAAGATATGATACTCCCGATGATTAGCATGCCGGCTCCTGAGGCCAGGTTCGCCTTGATATGCTCTACCTGGCTGAAAAGCTCATCCTCAGGGATGTTTGTTGCTATTACCCAGTCCCACGGCTCAAAGTATGTTGCGCCGGCATATCTGAAAGTTGCTTTTTTCTCACCTTTGTTCTGCCAGGGGTATCGGTTGAATGCAACAGAGCCATCGCTCTTGTTTTTTGCACTTTCAATCAGCTCTTTGACAAAGTATCTGCCTGATGAGTCGTGCGCCTCCAGGATGCTTTCGCCGTCACGCTCCCCATTTTTGGAGATGATATAGCGTCCCATAAGATCGCCTGAGCCTCCGAGGACGAATGCGTAGCCGTCCTTACCAATTTTAGCAGAGGTGAAGACTTTTTTCAGCACTGCATCACTTCCTTCTTCGACACCAACGTAGAGCATGCCGATTACATTGCCTGTTTTTTTGTCAAGAAGGGGTTTGTAGCTTGTTGTGCACCACTTGTCCAGTACTATGGCTCTGCCGGTGTATGTCTCGCCTCTCAACACCTTGGCAATTACCTTGTTTTCCGTTCCATCAGGATTTTTCGCCGGTATATATGAGCCTATGGCTCTTCTGTTCTCCTTATTTATGACATTAGTCGCAATACGGAGCATGTCGCCTTCCCGGTCCATCCTCTGGAAGATGGTGCAGGTGCCTCCTACCAGTTTTGAAACATCGTCAACAACCGGTGAGTAGCTGGTAGGATTGCTGTTTGCCTGGAGCGCTTTCTTCCCGATAGCTGCCTGAGGCAGAGATATCTGATAGACCTGGCCGTCTACCTGGTTCCTGGCCTGCCATTTCCAGGTTTTTCTGGGCAGAATGTGCATGTCTCCACGCTGAGTAAGCATCTCCTGCGCAACTTTCAGATTGGTTGCGATTGTCTGCAGAAGCTTCTGATGATGTGTATCGCATATTGTATACATATCATGTGTCACAGTGGAAAGTTGATTCTCACCATTCTTCCTGAGCTCATCTGATATCTTTGAGGTGAGGGTGCCTGATGACGAGAGCATGAGCAGAAGCCCGATGATGAAGGGAAGAAATGCCGCCAGTCCTCCCACAATCATGATCTTGTGACTCAGTTTCAGGCGGGAGAAAAGCTTTGCCATTATATCATACCTCCTTGTATTGTAACAGATAGATTAAAGAATCCACACACTGTCTTTATCGGAGCTATGGCTTTTTTATTAAGCCTGCAGAAAATAATGGCAAGCTGATAGGAAATCCTGGAGCCTCCATGGCAGTATCGTTATTACGACTGCGTCATCAGGCCTCCTATTTTGGAGAGAAGCGGAACCAGGTAAATAAGATGCGGTATTGCTTGATATCTGTGAAAAGTTTGACTCCTTCCCTGAGATGCTCCGCGGTGCGCTGCTCGATAATGTATGAGTGTCTGTATGCCATAGTCCCGCGCATTGATCTTCACACGATACTTCATTTGCATGCCTAATGAAGACTGCCTCTGGCAATCCCTGTATATTTCACCGCGAACCATTTCACTGTTAAAACAGCTACAAGCGATTTTTCGGTGGATATGATGCAGTTATAAATGAAGCATCAGGGTATGGACAGAAATAGTCACAAGTGGTATAATATCAAAAGTAAAGTTTTTTGGGACAATGCACTGGTATTTCCAGCACATTATCAGCTAACATATCCTCTGACTATACAACATTGACTGTCGACTGTGCTTATTTACTGTTGCTGAACTTTTTCTATCGGCGACTGCAATTATATACACGTAAGTCTCATGTTATTTAATATGGGATCTGTGCAAAAATACCCAGGCAGGAGAAGTAAATGTTAAGGAAAAAGGAGCGGGGGAGAGACTATGCCTGATAATCAGCCGCAATCTGATTCTGTGCCGCTCCGATCGGACATGATCAGAGACAGATACCGCAGATATCCTGCCTCATACCTTAAAAAGTCCAGGCGCAGCTTCCCATGGGGCCTTTTTGCCATCATCACAGTCGCTGCTCTACTCGGCCTGTGCTATGGGTATTCTCAGGGGAAGAAAGGTACAGGTATATCGTATTTTGCGCTTCGTGGTTCAAGCAACGCTTTTCTGAGCCGCGAAGGCAGAGAAATGCCTCTTACACATACCACTGCATTGAAAGAAGGGGATGAGCTGTTCACCTGCGACAACTTACTGACTGTTCTTCTTTTTTCTGGAGCCAGCAATATGAGACTTGGCCCTGAAACCCAACTGGTTTTAAAAGCGGTTGGAAAGGAGAAGGGCCTGTCAAGAAAAGTTCTGTGCCTCCAGAGTGGAAGATGCTGGATCCAGGCAAAAGGAGAGTGCAGTATTGAAATGCTGATTCCCGGGGGAATAGCAGATATCAGGAGTGCGGTAGTTGATTTTTCTGTGAGAGAAGATGGAAGCCGGAATATCTCAGTATGGTCCGGTGAGGTAAGTTTTCATCCGGACAATGGTGGACAGGCAAAAGCCATTGTTCTTCTGAAAGGGAAAGCTCTCACTCTCCTGTCAGATGGATCCTTTGTCGGGCATTCAGCAGTATCCGACAGGTGGAAGCACTTTAATAAGAGTCTCACATTAAATGACATCCTCACAGGAGACACGTCACAGGAGCCCACAGACAGTAAGGAACCATCGCCCCTTTCTCAAGACGCTTTCATCCCGAAGAATACCCCCACTCATGTCGGAATTAACCCGGTTAAAAGTCAGGGCACTCCTGCTGATAATCCGGTCAAACTTCAGAACACGCCGCCCCTTCTGCCGGGAGCCAGTAGAAAATATCCTGGTTCATTTTCAACCGGTGTTCCTGAGCAGGCTTCAGATTCACAGCGCTCCTCCGCTGCCAGGCCCTTCGAAGATCCGGCAGGAAAAAGGATGGCAGGTGGCAAGTTTGTCTATGAGTTCCCTGTGGGCCTGACTGAGCACGGGCGGGACAGGATCCCGTCTGATACAAAGATGGGTGTGGCCTGTATGGAGGATTTTATAACGATTGAAAACGAAAACAACTTGAGATGGCGGTTCCAGAAGGTGGCAGATAATCTCAAACTGAAATACAATATGCACCTTAACAGAAAATACACGCTTATTCTTGTTGCAAAAGATGATTTTGATACAATGGGCAGTGACTACCCGGCTTTCGCGCAGTATCCTCCAACGGGCCATCTCATTTACTTTCGAGAGAATATCAACGAAGAAATAATAGCCTATTTGATTGCCCATGAATTCGCTCACGCATGGTTTGATGAGCATCACCACTTTAATACTGATCGCGAGACGATTTCAACCATTAATGAAGGATTCGCTTTATGGATCCAGATGAAATATGCTCTTCAAAATAGAGATGTTCCCCAGGCAGCGCTAGCTGCGAGGGGGATGGCAAGTAATGAAGAATGGGCTTCTGATCCTGAGCGCTGGAATATATACTGCCGTGGTATAAGGGGAATACTGGAGATCGAAGAGAGTTACGGTGAAAAGGGTGTCTTCAAGTATATCACCACAGGAGCAGATCCAGGAAATGCCCGGCAGGAAAGGTGATGAAGTGCCATATCCGGGCCCGCTTCTTCCTGATCATTCTGAAACCCTCGTGTGGAGCGTTGACCTCAAGCTCATCCTGAAAGCGAAAGAAGCAGTCTGTCGCGATGAAATAAACACACCAGGACACCCGGTTCCGCTGTTTCACGTCTTTACTTGACTGCACCTTCTATAGTATAGTAGAGGAGTATCCCAATACTTCTGCCTGCAGGGAAAAGATATGGCGCAGTTCAATCCGGGAGAGAGAGTTCAGGGAAAGTACACTGTAAAGAGCCTTCTCGGGGAAGGCGGTATGAACAGGGTGTATCTTGTGCAGGAAGGCACCGAGTTAAGAGCCCTGAAAGTATACAAAGAGCCTGCAGAACTCGGTCAGCAGTATGCGAACAGCTACAACCAGTTTCTGAAGGAGATCTCCATCCTCACCACAATCAGGCACAGGGGGCTTCCCACAATCCACGATAGCAGGGAAGGCTGCTTTTATTCCATTCCTGGAAAGGTTCTTACCTATTATCTCATCACAGAGAACAGATGGGACGGTGATTCAAGCAGTACGAGGATAATTGCTAAAAAAGACGTTAAGGTGAAAGGGAAGATCTCCTGGGAGCCTTCTCCGAATATTGCACCACTTCGTTTCTGGCGTTACCCGCCTTATTCAGGGCCAATGGGCTTATGATTCTGAAGGGATCGTGCTATGGATGGCGCTACACAAAGAGTTTTATCCTGGATTACAGATAGCAGGTATATGATATACGTGAAAACAGGTGGTTGATGAAAACAGGCATTAAGGTGTTGATTCTTCTGATAATAGCCATCTCGCTTTTCTCCTGCGGCTCAGACTCTGTCCGAACAGATAGAGACAATGCAGCGGAAGCGTTGAGAGGAAAGAGTGAACGGGCTGGAAGGCCTGGAAAGACTGGAAGTGCTGCCCCGCAGTTTGCCATTACCGCCGTTCCTCTTAAGGAAGGAAGAGTCTGCATAACCTTCGGGATTGATGAGGGGATTAAGGTCAGGACTGTCACTGTACTCCGAAGCACCACCAGTCTTGCAGAAGATCTGATTGATGAGACTGCCATCCCGGTCGTTCGGAGTGTTGTCGCGCAGCCTGCAATCTGTTATTACGATGAAAGCGCCGCTCATCATACGAAATACTACTACAAGGCTGTTCTTCTGACAAAGATGGGGAAAATCATCGAAAGTTCAGTGGTCTCTGTGGAGACTGCGAATGTGAAGCTCCATCTGGTAAGGCATCCTGCGATCTTCATCGACAAGAGCTCTTTCACACTCGAGGTGCAGGATGGAGGTAAATGTGTCAAGCGTTATCCGGTTGCACTTGGAAGAAATCCTGTAAAGCGAAAGCTCAATCAGGACAACTCTTCAACGCCTGAGGGAGTTTATGAGATAGTCAATATTCAGCCTGAGGCGACATACTACAGAGCTTATGACATCAATTATCCAAACGAAACAGATCAAAGAAGATATCGGTACTTCTGCTCGAGAGGACTGCTGCCCCTTCAGGGTGGATCAGTTCCTTCAATAGGAGGAGAGATTCAGATTCACGGCAGAGGGATATCGTGGAACTGGACATTCGGATGTATAGCCCTGAGGAATGAAGATATGGATGAGCTTTTCAGCAGTGGAGAAATTGGTGTGGGAACACCTGTATATATAGCAGGAAAAGAAATCTCGAAGGCAGATATGGAGCAGGAGATCAGGGGTATCCTGCCCAATGAGAATGAGGCATTGTGTATGGTCCTCACAGAGCGGGGCTTTTTGAAGAAAGGTGAAGAAGAAGATTCTGAATACGATCTGACCTGCGCTCTGGGCGACTTTCAGATGGCCTCCGGACTTCCGGTTACGTGTCTGTTTGACTTGAGAACCAGAGCAAAGCTATTTGGAAAACATAGATAGAAAGGATTGACTTGTGATGACATTTCAACAGGCTGCCACAGACCTTTTTTATGAGGCGCTCACTCTCAGACGCCGCTTTCATGCGAATCCCGAACTGGGATATATGGAGACTGAAACTTCGGCCTTTATCGCGCAGTATTGTGCCGATCTCGGGCTGGAGGTCATCGCTGGTTTAGGCAGGACAGGCTTAAAGGCGATACTGAGAGGCAGAGGTGAGGGGCCCGTGGTAGGCCTGAGGACTGACATGGATGCTCTACCGATTCAGGAAGAGAATGATATCCCTTTCTGCTCAAAGAATCCCGGCGTCATGCACGCCTGCGGCCACGACTTTCACATGGCCAATCTGCTTATAGCGGCAAAGATAGCAGCTAAGATGAAAGAACAGATACCAGGGACTATTGTTTTCATATTCCAGCCCTGTGAGGAAGGACCGCCTCGCGGAGAGATTGGCGGCGCCCGCAGGATGGTGGATGAAGGTGTGCTGCTGAAGCCTGACATTGAAGCGATGATTGGATTTCACGTCTTTCCAGGACTTCCTGCAGGTTATGCAGCTTTCAGGGAAGGTCCTTTCATGTCCACAATAGACTTTTTCTATATCGATATAAAAGGAAAACACGCCCACGGCGCTTATCCTCATAAGGGAACTGACGCCATATACGGCGCTGCTCTGGCAGTCCTGGAGTTTCAGGCTGTCATCAGCCGGCTGAAAGACCCTGTTGAGCCTGCCGTTCTCACGGTGGGGAAGATAGAGGGAGGAGAGCGGGAAAATGTGCTTGCCGGTCTTGTAAAAATGTCCGGTACTGTCAGAACTTTCTCAGATGCGACAAGGGAATTGGTGAAAGAGGGGATGGAATCGGTGCTCCGCTCTCTCCATACTCTTCACGGCTTTGAATCAGAGATGGATTATGTGAATCTCGGACCTTATCTTATGAATGATCGCGCTCTTACCAGGACTGTAATACCTGCCATGCATAGAATTCTCGGTGAGGATAGTGTTATTGAACTGCCGCCGCAGATGGTCAGCGAGGATTTTGCCTATTACTCTCACCAGATCCCATCATTTTTCTATTTTCTGGGCGTGGCTAACAGTGAGAAAGGTTATACAAGCGGCCTCCACACCCCTACGTTCATGGGAGACGAGGATGTGCTGAAGATAGGGCCTTCACTGATACTCGAGATGGCAGTGGAATATATGAAGAAGAAAGCTTGAGGGGGGTAATGGGTTCAGATTTCTTGCTCTGACCCTGTACCCAGAGAGTTCTATCTAAAAAACTAATACAGTGCGTAACTCGTGTTATAAGAAGACGATTACCTGAAGGATGGCCTGTATTTCGGTGCAGGAGATGAAACCTTCCTGCCGCCGCTGTAAATCATGAACGGCTGGCCCTCAGGCCCGGAACAGGGGCCGAAGGTGAATTTGAGGTCATCAGGCGCTGTCCCTTCTATCTTCAAGCCGTGCAGGATGTGCAGAATCCAGAGATGATGTGAAGCACAGAGACAGAGCAAATTACTGGTGGCATTACATCCGCCGTGCGAGCGGAACTCGAGATGATGAGCGTGTATATTTCGGCGGTTGGAGCATCCAGGCACCTGGCACTTGTACCCGTCCCGCTCGAGCACTTTGCTGTTGTGTGCCGCTTTGTGATGAGCCTTCTCTGCAAGCAGGTATTCTGAAAGCATTATCGCTATGAAGCTAGCTGCACCGTCGTTGTTTAAGAGAAGCTCGATACCGTCATCAGGAGATACGAGTGAAACATAACGGCGCACTGCTTCATTCCATACTCCGTAAAGCCCGCGCGGTATGAAGAAGCGGATTGACATGGCTGGCTCATGGCGGCTTGGAGTGCAATCATCTTCAGCAGAGGCGGGGGTAGCCGGAGCCGGAGCAGTGGCGACAGCAGTTCCGGCAGGGGCGGTCACGGCAGAGGCGGAAGCAGTGGCGGCAGCGGTTCCGGCAGGAGAGGCGCAAGAGCTTTTGCCGTCACTCTGTCTTTCCAGGCTCTCCAGCACGTCGAGAAGGAGAGTCATCGCAGGGCGGTGTTTATCCGGAAGTGTGCAGAGCTCTCTTGCCTGCTCGAGTGATTCATCCGTATGGTGCCGATCTTCCTCCCGGCACAGGCAGGTTGCTGATTCAGCGTTCGAGGCACACATTGACAGTTGAGATGACTCTGCCAGGTCCGACTCTCTGCCCATGTCCGTGGCACACATTGACAGTTGAGATGACTCTGCCAGGTCCGACTCTCTGCCCATGTCCGTGGCATACTTTGACAGTTGAGATGACTCTGCCAGGTCCGACTCTCTGCCCATGTCCGTGGCACACTTTGACAGTCCGGCTGCGTCCGGCTCCAGGGTATCTGCGATTTTATCTGTAAAATCCTTGTCGAGAAAATTCTCATCGTGTGAACTGAGCGGCCACTCTGAGCCCGGTCCCTTATACCACGCTCCTGTCCTCAGAATATCCTTCATCTCATCAGACAGTTCATAATATCTGTCATCGGTTATATAGCGGAACCCGGGAAGCAGCGCATAGTTATGGGAAGCGAAGTAATCATACTCCTTTATGCGCAATATGCGATTGACTTCTTCTCTCAGCTCTCTTGCAGGCCTGCTCATTGCGAAGTCCAGCCAGATCCTTTCATGTCTGCCATCTTCAAGTGAAGCAATCTGATATGCCTGCTCCCTGGTAATTTTTCTCTTCAGGAAAGCCTTTTCAATGACAGGATGATTCCTGAAATACCTCACCAGCTTTATCAGCCTGAACGTCGTAGATGCCGATATGTTTATCCTGGCCTTTGCATAATCCTCGATCTTCGAGAACTCCATTATGCGGTAAAGACGCCTGTCGTGAACAGCCTTCAGAAACCATCCGATATGATAGTCGATCGACTGCCTCATCTGTGCAACGCTGATGATCCTGTGTGACAACAAGTATGGATCAGACGGGATCTGCGAATACTCCTCAGGGAGCTTCACGAAAAATGGCCGGAGTTCCAGTTCTTCTCTGATATGCCTCAGCCGCTCTTCATTCTGAGGATCCGGATATTCTCCGCCAGCCTCGTCAGGCTTCGCGCATCCTGCTCCTGCCGCTCCGCAGCCTCCTGCCTCTGCCGCTCCGCAATCTCCTTCTCCTGCCGCTCCGCAGCCTCCTTCTCCTGCCGCTCCGCAGCCTCCTGCCTCTGCCGCTCCGCAGCCTCCTGCCTCTGCCGCTCCGCAGCCTCCTGCTCCTGCCGCTCCGCAGCCTCCTGCTCCTGCCGCTCCGGAAACGCCTGCTCCTGTCGCTCCGCAGCCTCCTGCCTCTGAAGACGTGAGACTGCCATCCCTGTTGTGCGATCTGAACTCTCTTTCTGTCGGGAAAGAATCCCAGATTGCATCTGTGTAGAGAAGCGGCACCTCTCTGCCTCCGGCAATGGCAGGCCCGTCTTCAGATACTGCTCTTCTGTCGCCTTCCTGCCCGGCACGCGCT